>Ga0123354_10001049_pt1 | contig 31769 bp, 16 predicted proteins | sample TergutLab28metaG_2_FD_97872 | JGI IMG/M metagenome (GOLD analysis project Ga0123354, IMG submission 97872) | Labiotermes labralis P4 segment gut microbial communities from Petit-Saut dam, French Guiana - Lab288 P4 | ecosystem: Host-associated > Arthropoda: Insects > Digestive system > Gut ... | reverse complement strand
GTGTGTGTGTGTGTGTGTGTGTGTGTGTGTGTGGCGGAGAGTATGTAGTTGTGTAAAGTAAGCTGCAGTATTTGCGGTGGCCTCTCAGTTCCTGGCAGCAATCTGCTGGTTAAACATTTAGCATCTTCCAAGTCAAGAAGCAAAATATTTGTTACATATTGTGAAAATTGAAGCCATTGTCATTCAAATTCTTTGTGGTTTTACTTAAAGTTTTCGAAATATTTTGGAATAATTCTTTTTTTATTTATTGGACAGCTTCCTATATTGTCCTTTTGAATGAAGCAAATACAGCCATAAGCTTCTGGGCTATACACTCTAAAGATATTACGTAAATACAGGCGAAAACTTCCTCTTACAACAATTACAAATGCCCTATTGTAGTGTACAAAGTTGACTAAGTTCGGATTCCTAGTTAAGGTCTGAAACGGAATTTGAAATGTATAGAGATTTCGCTTTTCGCTTATCCTGGGAGTGTATCTCCCTCTCTCTGACATTACAAGGTAACGTCACACTCTTTGAGATAAATGATTAAATTTTATTTATTCCATGGGTGTAAACACGATGGGATCCTAAAGTGTGCATAGCATCTTGTGACTTAAATGACAAAAATAGGCCTGAAGATGACTATTTATAGTCGAAACATGTAGCCTATGCAACTTCCTTGAGTAATAAAGTGGTTGTGCTGAAGTACGCTGTTTAATATTATATTACAAGGTCGTGTAGCTGCTTTCTCTCCATTTTATTGAGCTATAATTTTTAATATTATAACCCTGTATTAGAAGCGATATAAAAATCATAGTTGTAATCAGCTTTGTAATTTAGAATAGGCATCAGCGAATTATAAACTTATTAAGCTTGCTAGAAGTCCAAATTTATTAGGTACACCCTATACAGTTTCCATCTGAAGACATAGAAAATTCTTACGTCGAAATATTTTGATGTTTTCAGTCTGAGATAATGTAAAATTTCAAAGTATCAATCACATTAATTAAAATACACGCTCTTTATAATCCATTAATAATTACATGATGTTGCTTTATTTACAATGACATGCATAAATACCTGTCTTCATTCATAAGGCACTCAACGTGCTCGGTGAATTCTAAACTTTCCTAGACGCCACTTCTTCTCTGGACTTCATAAAAATCTTCGACATTCTTTGCAATACAAATTTTAAAAATTGGGTATTTTATTGTTCGACAATTAGCTTTGGTACCACGAATTGCATTGTGGTAAATGTTGCTCACATATCAAAATACGTTTGATAATTTTATGGCTGTTTTCCAACTGTACAGGTCGTACAATGCGATAGTACGAGGATCATGAAAGATGAATAGGTGATCCTTTCACTTTATAGAAGGCAAAATAGTTTGATAAGTTATAATTCCGTAACGTCAGATCTACAAGAGTCTATTTCCATACTGCAAGACAACGCAGTTCGCTGTAACGCTTGTACACAAGTACAGATTGTATTTACGAGGAAAAGAAAGACAAATCGATATGGAAACCTGTACCACGACACATTTCTGAGTATTAATATCACTACTTTCTGTAGCACGTCGCGTATTCTATAAGAAGATTATTAAAGTTTCAGAGACACGTACCGAATTCAAATGGAAGCTGCACAATTGTGCAAACTGCAGGTAAAGACTGGCTAATATATGTGGCTTCATATCCCGGTCATCGCTGTGCGAAACTGGGATCTACATCTATTTGACAATAATGTTATTGCTGAGAAGAATAATAATTCGTAAGAATGCTTGCTTAACATAATTTAAATGTCTGTACAGCTTGTAGCTCGACAGACGGAATGAGTACACAAAGACAGTTTTTCTGGGTAGACGATATTGTGTTGGAAAGTAGAACCTGATACTTCAAAATTATTAAGTACTGCAGTTCATGCTCCGTTTTCTGTATAGCCTTAACTTTTATACATTATCATAATGCCATCAAACGAAGAGGAATAATATCCTTCAATGTGCATGTTCTATTTTAGGATCCACTGAATTGATTTCGATTAAAGTCGGTAGTGAAAGAAGCAGAAATTAAAATTTATTAGACACATTCTTTTATTTGCTGCCCAAGGAAGCAGACTTATCAAATTAAATTCAAACTGTGACATTAAAAAAAATAGCTTCTCCTACTACAGAAATTTTGCACATAGCATAACGCAATACATAACATAATGTACGACTGCGCGCGTTTTTGTATATCTAACTAACTAACTGACTCACTCACTCACTAGCTACATGGAACAAAGTCCTTGGTGAGAAGCTATTAGGTCTTCAGTGACGAAATTCCTAGCAGTATATGGAACCCAGAAATTCATTACTACATTCACAACAGCCCGCCACCTGTCCCTGGCCTGAGTCAGATCAATTCGGTCCATGTCACTATACAACCTCTTGAAAATCTATTTGATATTATAAACCCCCATCCATGCCTAAGTTTTCGAAAGAGCTCCTTTCCATCGTATTTCGCCACCAAAATGTTGTAGACAACTTTCCTCTCCCCATGCACGCCACATAACTCGCCCATCTCTTTCTTCTTGATTTTATCACTAGAATATTTGGTGAGGAATAAATATCATAAAATCTCTCATAAAGAAATCTTCCCTTCTCCCCCGTAGCTCGTCCCCCTAAGCCCAAACAGCATCCTCAGCACCCTACTCTCAAACACCCTCACCCTACGTTTTCCCTCAGTGTTAGAGACCAAGTGTCACTCCTATTTACAAAACAGCGGGATTATAGTTCTGTACGGTATATTTCAAACTTTAAATTTTTGGATAGCAAAATGAAAGACAAAATTCTCCACCGAATTATCACAAACATTTCTGACTTCATTTTGATCTTAATTTTTTCATGAAAGTAATTTTGATTTTTTTTCTATAATTCACGAATATTTGAATTCTACCACACTTTCCATCTCGGTGCTATGTTACTGTCCTGCATGCAGAGTGATACACGTGGTATAATTAACTCTGCAACTGAAATAACGTAGAAACATAAATATATTTATATGCAATAAATGGATATCAAATAGAGGTCTATTACAAAAAAACACATTTGCAAAACACGTGTACTCAATTTTTCCACTCTTGTTCGTAATGTTATAGGTTTCATTTAGCATAACAATATTATTATTGAAATTATTTACAACTTCGTGGAAGGTCGCGTCACACAAAACATGTGCCATTATAAACGTGTTTTTAATTCACATTTTGCACGATACATGAATAATATTTTACACTCGCTGTTTTGAAAATATACAAAATTCACGAGTATGAAAGGCTAATCCATTTGTAATTCAAAGCCTAACTACAGCCCACCCCACTCTGTATGCATTGATAACGAGTTGCGTGTGTGACAATAGTATCATTTTAATTATAAATTTTAGGTTATGGGGTAAACTTACTCAGACCCAAGAAAGAAAAAGTAAGGGAAAATGTTTGGTACGTCGGGATAAACAACGAAGAATTCAGTAACATTACAACACTTAAACCGATAAAAATGTAAGCAAATGCTACAAACTGCACACCTGGGTAAGATGGATATGCAACAATTGAGCAGAATTATATTTTAGAAATAAAATGAAAAATGGAGCATAAAACGAGATAACAGTCCTATAATTGAGAGACGTCAACAGTTTTGAAGGGGAGACGATGCTTGAAAGTGACAGTGGATCGCGTTCAATAACGGACTTTTGTATAACTTATGTGGAGCCTTCGTGTTTTATTATGAAAATAGCTTGTTTGCTGGTCAAGGTTATGATGTGCTTTCACTTATTAAGCCGTGGAATGGGAACTCATTTTTTCAAACGCGTTGAGACCATCGATAAAATTATGAATATCCCGCACATGATAAAGAATATTCGTCATATGAACACCTTAGACAAATATTACGTATACCTTGAAACAAGGAGAGAAAATCAAGTAAATGACAAATGAATGGTTGGTGTTATTTAGCTTTTAAATACAATAATAGATAATTAAACCTATAGATGGCAAGCCTAAACACAGCTTTATAAGCTCCACTTACGCTAACCTAGTCACTATGTCGACTTCGCATTAATCACAAGCAGGGATAATAATGATAAAATATTTTAAGTACACTTTTTGTACTACTATATTTAATTATTTTTATTAAATTATTGTGATAATTCCTATATAGACTTACTGTACAGTACGAATTACACCGGATATTAACCCTTAACCCGCTATGGTGGAAAATATGGTGAGCTCTTAAAAATGCCAACATATGGCAGATGGGATTTAACTCGGCATTTAAAGGGTTAATATAAATATAATCTAATAAGCCAAACTTATCACTTCGACAAATAAGATAAACAAGCAAACAAAGCGATCAAAAGTAATACTTGAATATAATTTAATTCTCAGTACGTTATGTCTACGTCAATATAAACATTACCAAAATAATAAATTTCCGTAAGATTTAAGTACCCAAGTTTGTCAAAACAAAGTTATACGGATGAATTTAAAATTAAGTAAAGTAAAGAATGCCAACTCAGTTTTAACCTACGGTAAAGTGAAAAAAGAAAAATTTTAATTTTTTCATATATGAAACAGTAAAAGGACTTCAATTACACTTTAAATACACTCTTGTAGGCAAGTCGTACCAATGTACACAAATAATAAACAACCATAGATAAAATATTTTAAACTATTTAAGCTACATTAAGATAATTTTAATTGCATTAAAGTAACCACATTAAAGCCGTGAGCAACAGCTGTGTCCAGAGGACTGTAATTTAAATCATGTATAAAGCCCATTTTTTTCAATTTTAAGTGCCTAATTGTGACCGAATCGCGTCGAAAATTGTAATAATTTTAGGAAAAAACAGTTATTGTTTTTATAGCAAAATGGTTTAGAATGACTGTGTTATTAATAAGTCATTAATATAATTATAAGCTTAATGATTTAAAAATTGAATTACGTCTTTATATAAATTTCAGCATGGCTCACCGCCTGTTACATGCATTTGCATATTTTGGTGTGTCCACACTTTGTACAGAAACGCAAATAAGAGTTTGTGATCACGTGGCACGTGACAAATATCGACATTCGAAAAATAAATTGTCATTAATTTTCAAATATTTTTCTTTTTCCAGCAATGTAAATCACTCTGTGATAGCGCGAATTACTGCAGGATTGTCTATTATTATGATTACCGGAAATAACACAAAATCACCCATGTTTATGATCAGAGAGTTAAAAATATTTACAAAGTATACGCCGTGTCAATAAAGCAATTATACAGCTCGTCTCTTTATTGCAAGTCTCATTTAAATACACGCTTGACGTATGTTTAGGCGAGGTGTCTCGAGATTATACTAAACTGCAGGATATTCTTATAATAAAACCAACTAGATGCACTAATTTATCAAATTTATTTTTGGAATAAAATTCTATATGTTTGGGACAGTTCCTCTGTCCATCATCAGGAGTTTTTCACTGTACACACAGCAATGGTATATGTCATACAGGTTTGCTGACAGCTTGCTCGCAAGGTCTTTATGGCACAACGCAAAATGTTAAAGGCTTAAAAAGGAAGGGGCATTCTTCACAGTGTTTCTGCAAAGAAAGCATTATTTTGGGCGGGAGGGGGGCGTAAATTGTTAGCGGAATTTCGATATTCTTGAGATCATCCTCAGGGCTTCTTAGGTAAAAACAAGCATATATACAACACAGATGATTTATCAGTTACGTTCAATTTTTAGTTCTTTGGACTGTAAGATAATAAACTTCATAGTAGATTTTAATGTTTCCAAGTGGTCTGAAAATCACAGCATTACATATTTACAAGTGTTCTGGAAAGTAATATGATAATGATAAATGGAAATGTAATTACAAATATTCGAATAACCATTGTTTCAAATAAAAATTCGATTTATTGTTTTCGCAAAACCTATTGGTCACATCAAGGCTCTTACGGGACCGGCGTTTGGTTCCCTTCACCTTGACATGAACATAATTCGGTGCAAGGTGGTAAGGTTTGCACATTTGTTAAACTATTTGAGGCATTAGTTTTATACGGCTTCTCCGTTATATTTCTGTAACGATGTGTAACCTTTGCCTGTTGGGAATCAACGGTTTTAATAATATTCTTATCAGCGGATTAAAAAACAATTTAATAGATAATTCCAACAACTTCAATATAGTAAAATATCTGCAATTTAAGGACTTAAAAATGTAATCTATTTTACAATTAATCGGTGTTTTATATAAGCTTGTTTGGTATAAACTCCCTGAAGATGACATAAAGAAAATCGAAACATGTTGCAGGCTTATTAGATCATATGTGTTAGTGTATTTGACGTTCAGGTGACCGTGCATCGTGATAAATTATTATAATAAAACCAACAAGATGCACTAATTTCTCAATTTTTGGAATAAAACTCTACATGTTTCGGACAGTTCCTGCGCCCAAGCTGTCAGCAACCTGTATGACATACACCATTGCTGTGCGTACAGTGAAAAACTCCTGATGATGGACAGAGGAACTGTCCGAAACATGTAGAGTTTTATTCCAAAAATAAATTTGAGGAATTAGTGCATCTAGTTGGTTTTATTATACGAATTTATCACGATGCACGGTCACCTGAACGTCAGATTCTGCAGGATATTGTTGACACCACTCTCGTCATCGTGTGGAGCAATTGTCTGTTTGTGTAAGCTGTATTCAGTCTATTGCAACTCATACACAGTGCGTGATTTCAGGCTTCCGCCACAAAGCAGATGAGAACTGCACTCTTCTGGGCTATTATGCAACGTGTAGTGGTAATTCCTGACCGACGTTTCGTGACTACCGATCGGTCCCGAAACATCTGTCATTAATTACCACTATACACTGTGTAACAGTTCAGAAGAGCGCAGTTCGCATTCGTAATTCTTGTCTATTCACTGTACCAAATCTTGTCCTCCATCTACTCTTATATGAGATTTTGGAAGCGTATTAGTGAAGTATAAAACAAAATGAAATCTCAGGGATAAATGTGGCAATTTTGTTATTTAGCAAGTATTATGAACAACTGGCCAATCAACTAAGTTTGTTAAGATAGGCGGGGGTAGGAAAGTAAGACTTACGTTTTAAGTATGAGCAGAACAACACGAAGGGTAGATAAAGGTAAAGGTGCAGTGATACCGTTACAGGCCCGATGTGGCCCAGAGGGTGGGTAGAGGTATAGCTCTACTCTTCCATGATCGCGGCACTAGAAAGGGGTGAGTGGTCAGCAGCAGGCCCCGGCCTCACTTTACCCCCGTGAAAGACCTGGTACCCATTGTGCAGGAGGCTGGGTGGGCCCCAGGGCCGGTCTTGACGGGCGGACAAATCTCGTCCCCATCGGGATTCGATTCCGGACCGTCCAGCCCGTAGTCAGTCGCTATACCGACTGAGCTCCCCGGCCCACTACACGAAGGGTAGATAGCAGCTGCGAAATCTAGACCTAGATAAGAATTTTCCAAAACTGATTAGCCATTTAATTATTGACATTAATCTGTATTATGTATGAAATTTAGTTTCCTATAATACAGATAACACAGTCATTCTCAACTAAAAAGATATCTTGTTTATGATTCATTGGGCTACAACTGCTGCTTTTGTAGGAATCACATAAAATGCATAAATAATCTGTGTGACAAGGGCCAAAGTTGATGTATCAAGTAATAATATCGTTAGCACTTGGTTTAAACAGCCATTGTAGAGTTTAAAGAAAGAGATGTTTTGACAAATAGTTGGCTAAATTCTGGACAAAGTCCAGCGACGGGTTTTGTCGACAGTGTAATTACATTTCACGCTACGTAAAAACTTTGAAACGAACTTCCTTTTATTTTTCCCATGGAGTTAGTTACCTTCGGACAAATAGGAATGGGCCCCAAGGAATGCTGATATCATTCCGGTGCTAAAATGAAGAGGGGTATTTTTGATGGGCTCTTTCGTCAGAATTAATGATTGTGTGGTAACGGAACTTATACTGCATGGTTCAGTGCGATGCCCTTTAATTACTTATAGGACAAGGAAATGTAAAGTCGATAATCGCCCTTTGGCATATTTGTGTTGCACTATGAGAAAGGCGGCACAGACTGAGGCTGCTAATTTCACGTCCACGACTGTAACAACCATATAAGAAGCAGCACCATTAAGAGCCTGATGTTAAAGCTAATTAATATTTGACTGCAAGAACAGTGGTCCTTGCTTTTGGAACGGCCGAATCTCGGTTTAGATGGGAAGAATAGAATAAAATAGAATTTATTGACATTCCATAGATCCGTTTTGGTACAAGGATGTGGAACAAGTCAGTTGTTGTACAAGTACATCTATTGTTAGCAATGGACTGGGAAAAAGTGACCTGCTACAAAATTTACCAAAATCTTCCACGCTACATATTCCAAATACGTTTCCCAATTACCTAGGCTTTTTTCGTCATCGATGCTTTGATAGAATACCATAACAATGGTTAAATGGAGGGGGCGAAGAGATGGTGATAGGAGCCTCATACCGTCTCGGATATGCTGGCAGGTAAAGGGAGTGCAGGTAACATCTGTCTTCAGTACCAGCAGCCGGTAGTTTTAAAATGAAGTTTAATATAAACAACATTGTTGTGGGTGGGTACTTTTTCTGTTTCTCCATTTTATCCACGTATGATGATATGTTAACATTCAACTTCAAAATTTGTAGTTTCCAGGGTCATATGAAAAATATAAACAAATTTGTAACAAATTTGCTTGTCGTTTTGTGTCTGTCTGACACACTTGAGTGCAGGACAACGATTGGAAGAGCTTAAAAGGACAACATGCTGATGAAGATATTTGGAAGTAGTTGTTAGGGATGCAAAAACTGATTAATGAAGACGATGTAACGGGACGTTCATAAATTTTACATAGCATGTAATACTGTAAAGTATGGGATGACCTTATAAGGCCTATGATCGAATGGAAGTGTGGTGGCTGGCGGTAAGGAATTAATGTAGTGTGCTGCCCCTTCAAAATTACGTCATCCCACTCTCCCAGAGGGGCCGGTACCAGTGGCCGCGCGGCCTAAGGCGTAGGTCTGCTGCTGCTCGCTTGCTGAGTTTGTGGGTTCGAATCCCACCGGAGTCATGGTTGTCTGTCTGTTGTGATTGTTGTGTGTTGTCAGGTATAGAGGTCTCTTCGACCCGTCTAGAGAATTCCTACCGACTGTGGTGAGTCGTTGTGTGTGGTCTAGAAACCTCGTGAGTGAGGAGGCCCTGGCCCACTGCGGTCTGCTGTGTCAAAATACACAAACTCTCCCAGAGGGACAGCCAGCACACGCCACGGAGACTGGAAATAGATCTGAATGGACTAATTACAGAGGTCTCATTACTCACATACCTGGTGTCTGCCTTGATAACGTAACGAACAGGGGATACTAAAGGAGTCCATAATATTAAAAGTGGTAAAAAAGGATCATTTTTATGTTCGATCATAAATTTTCATGTATTTTAACTCTGGAATATACCCCGAGTCCATAATGATATTTTACGTGCAAGACTATTCTGAATAATGAAATGGTTGTAAGACTAATTCACTTACTTCTAGAACTTGAATGTGTAACGTATTATAAACATTTTATAGTTACATGTGTTTGGGAGAGACCTGGTTATAGCTTGTATGTTGAAACAGGTTGGGGTTTGATGATTTGAGTAAATGGTTGAGACAAGTGTGAATGTCGTACTTTGATTGTTATTGACTTGCGCTTCTGACGTATAGTAAAAGGATATGAAACGTAATATGAAGTGGTCTATGTCCTTTACCTGGGTAGTAGACTACGCTCTTACTGACGGAGTACTGCGCCTCAGGTATATGCAGCTCGCAGGCGAATACTGTTGGGGTTTGCAGGTCACTTTCCGGCATCACTGTGCTGGCCACGATGTCATAAGACCCCTGTCGAGGCACGGTCTCAACTATCACGCCGTCCATGCTAGTCCTACACAATAACAGCTGTATTTAGTGTCGCTGACAGACGATGAGTTAAGCATGAAGAAAAATTAAGTAAAATTTCCGGAATCTCTCTGAGCGATTTCGCCTTTATTTGAATACAATTTGGACAGCCATAACGCAGTCGACATATTGAACTCGTGAGGGCAGTTGTTAGGAAAATGAGGTTAGAAAATCATGTAACTACAGAAAATTATAAATATTTATGGTGAAACTATTATAATACACGTCGAAATATTTCCAATAGTGTGAGGGTCTTCTACAGAGACTTAGGCGGGGTGAGCACCGAAAGGAACTAGTTTCAAGTAACTGTATCGCGACATATAAAGCAGATTATGTAACGCAAAACAACACATGCACAATTTTCAAATTAATATTCTAATTAACTTCTTGGCGTCTACTACATGTTTCGAACATCATTTGTTCATCATCAGGAAGACCATTTGTACATGCAGTTTTGTATGGTATGTTTTTCATACATTTACGTAAGCAATCTAGCAGGTGGAAGGATGTGGTCGATGGAGTACATCCTTCCACATGCCAAACAAAACTGCATGTTACAATGGTCTTTTTGATGATGAAAAAATAATGTTCGAAACATGTAGAACACACCAAAAAGTGAATTAAAACATTAATCTGAAAAGCGTGCATTTGTTGGTTTATTTTACATAATTGTGTTACAATGCACTGTATAAAAAACCTGAAAAAACTTAAAGCAGAATTACAAGAAATCAAATTTTTTTTATTTCCAACCTAGATGCTTACTCCGAGAACCAAGAAACTACAAATTTTTGCTTGAAACTCAATGTGAGAATTTTGATTTTTTATGTCGGAATTCTAAACACTAGACTCATGCAACTACACTTTCACTTTGCCTAAAGCTGATAGCTTGAAACCAGTTTTTTTTTTCGTGTGCGCTTCGTCTCAGTTTCCTTAAGATTTAAATGGAACAGAAGAAACAAGTTGCTTATTTTTTCGTCACCAGAACCTTGGTGGTTGATCTGTCACCACAGGGAGTAAGGTAACATTATTATTATTATTATTATTATTATTATTTGCTGATCTGATTAACTGAATTTAAAGAAAAAACATGTGCAGATAGAGGAGTCCTGCTGTGACTATATATAAATATACCAAAATTTATTTTTTATTTGGTACAATGCATTTAAAGCATGCAATACTATTTGTCATATCAAGATTGTTCTAAAATTTAATTCATCTTACAAAGAAACGTAGGTATTTCAGATGTGGGGACGAAATCAACGCAGAGATATTACACTACGTTAGGTTCAAAGCTTCAAAGAATGAAGAAAATTAAGAGGCCAGAATCTTTATATATCCTATGTTGTTGCCGTCAGTAACGATGTGTGAACCTAACACGAAGTACCTACGTTGATAATTTAAAGACGTTTGACTTGTACGTGGTCACTATTGGACACGGAATAGATGTTTGTTATGCCAAAAATTTCGGTCCGGGAGACTAAATGAAAATTGCACTGGGAAAACCTGGGCTTAGGTGTAGATGGAAAAATATAGCGGACCTAACATTTAATTGTACACGAACTGTTTGGAATTTACCAGTCAAATGGGGAAAGATAAACTTCTTACAGGTTCTGCTGCATGAGTAAGACTGATTGAATGAAAATGCGATGATGAAAGAGGTGAGGTATTTAGGCAGCGCGCGTGATATGAATGTGAAGTGCGTTTAGAAGCACGGTCAGAAAAGCCGACGCAAGGGATCATCTTGAAGAGTTAAGCATAATAAAGGAGGCAAATTAAAATGGATTACAGAGCTAGTTGCCGGAGTACCGTATTAGGAGCAGTGATTTGACAATTTGCTGGACGTGCTAGGAGTCCGGGTTTCATTCCTAGTAGCAGCAATCGATTCATCCCTTTTTTAGACCTCCAAACCAGCTCTGGGGTTCACCAAAGCTACTAATCAATTTTGTACGGCAGTTTTTTCTTCAGAGATAAAGCGGATGCGACGTAAAGCTGACCGCTCATTTCTGTCTGATGCTGCAGATGATAAGGATGAGTAGAGTTGGATATGGTTTTATGATGTGCATAGAGACAAGTTTACTTTTACTTTTTCTTAGAGACGAGAAGCGAAATTGTGGATCTGATTGAACAGGCAGTGAACAGGGCCCGGTAGTGGGATTTTGTAACACATGCTGATGAAATTTGAAATTTCATAAAAGGAGCGAATTTATTGAGCTTTTCAATAACGATCAAGCGTTCGACGAGTTTAACTAAATGCACAGACGGTTCCTATCCTTGTAATTGTCAAATATACATCACATAAATATATTAAATAATTGTATGTTTACATACATTTATCAGTTCTATAATTTTGTCAATTAGTATTTGTATAAATTATGAACCTAGTCTGTTTCTCTGAAACTTCACAAATACTCTTACTTTACGTTGCATAAAAAGTTGTTTCATCCGGGTTTATAATAAGTAATTTGTGAAATTACAAGTAGACAGCTGCATATATATATATATATATATATATATATATATGTTACGAATGTTTTAGGCATTTCATGTTGAAAGACTAACTGTAATGAGTTGAGACTATGGTAAATAGAGAATTACCTGACCGTCATAAGTGCGAAAAATTTTTGACAAAAACTGGTGAGGCGATTTTAATAGTAATTGAATTTAGCATGAACATAACCTGACGGAAACTACTGCAGGTGAAGTGTGAATGGCAAATCTTGTTTTGGGCAATATCGGAGGTGTCATTAGAAATTTTTGTTCAATCGCAAAAATAAATCCGAACCGGTATGTATAGAAAACGTGCACAGGAGAATGAAAGAGTGAAGGGCGAACAGCCAGGAATTATGTTTGTCAACGGTGCAGAAAAGTGCGGGATGGGAAACGAAGTACTGGACTGATCATTTTGTGGTTATGTAAGAAGTTCATCAAGTGTTTACGTTACACGTGACCGTAGAACGGTAAGGTGAAAGTGAATGCAAAGTTTAGAATAATATGAAAGGAAGCAGTCGTGGTCTGCTTTAATCTTATATTCTAACAGCTTCCTGAAAAGACGTATTCTATAAATCAAACTAGGCTGTCTTCAATCCGACATTCAAAACCAGATCCTCCTTTACTCAGTATTTTAGGTCGATTAACACATTACAAGGGTAGAAGTTTCTTAATTTTCGAGATGGAATGTCAATAAGGAAGGTTATTTTTGTAGCTTTACAGAATCACAAAACTGCATGTATTTCTGAATTAGATGGAATTGAAAGAAACATGTGCCTCAAATGAAGAACACAGTAATAACGCCTAGGGGGAATCTTTGTGATATCATTTAATATGTATTGTTGAATTTTGCATACAGAAATGATAAATTCAAACTAAACCAAAAAAGGTATAAATATATTATATTAATTCGAAATGAAATTATCACAGTTATATATGAAACTGCAGCCATAAAGTTAAACAAATTCTGGTTTAGGAACCGTAATGAATATGTTTCGTCACTATTCAAAAAGAGGGGTTGTCCATCTTTTTTATTTGACGGGCAGTTAAACGATTATACTGGTTTGTAGCACCTATCGTATAAATGTACTGAAAACGTATGTATAAATAGGCTATAAAGCAAATATATAAATATAATGAAAGCATACATATAAATATGCTGAAAACATACATAAAAATATGCGGAAAACATATGCATACACGTTTTGAAAGCGTACGTATAAATATACTGGAAGCATATTACAAATTTCTGGAAGCATACGTATATGCCTAAAGTGACACCTCCTCTTCATAAATCAAAACTCTTGAAGACACTATTTTCGCACAGTTTTCGTATAAAGAACCAAACTTACGTTCGAACCACTCAACGCGACGTCTGAACACAGAACCCTTACATTTGCTTAGTACTGATATAAATTCTGAATCTAGAGCAAGAAACAACAAGGACATCTTCTTTCCTCTAATAAAAATTGATTTTGTTCGACATTAGGTATAATTTTTCAGTTAATAGAGATATTTTAAGACTTACTAGTTCGCTGTATTTCGTAGTGAACTGATGGTAACCAACCAGAGACCTTCGGAGCATCCTTTCCGATGCTTAATCATAGAATATATATTAAATGCACCAAAATCCCCATCTATATAAAATGTAGGAAAATTTCTTAAACAGTTTTGTCAGATTGAAGAGAAACGAAACCAAATGGGAAAGAAATACAAATTGCAATATAAAGTTCAGGTCTGAAAGAAATACATTTTTTGTTAACTTATAAGTTGGTAACGAATCTGACATATGTAGTGATTGACCGTCAATATTATTTCAGGCTTGGCAACCGGTAGTCCGTCGAACTTACACATGCTGACCGTGAACGTTTTTGAACAAATATTATGCTGTTCTATCGGAACGAGGGATAAAATTATAGTGATCTCAGAATTTCGAAAGTTGAATAAAATTTGGTGACTAATAAATAAGTTGCGATGGGATTCCTTTACTTGTGAAGAATCTTAAGGACTTCTGAGAGTTGGGAGTGACAAACTTTACGATTGGTGAGCTCCATCATCCTCCTTAATATTTCAGACTGAAGCATGTTCTCATAATAGTTAATATAAGCCTGTTTCATTCATAATGTTATGCTCGCCAATGAATACTTGTGTATTTCTTTTAAAAAAATGCGTCAGAAACAGGGAAACGGTGACACGCCTTTCATTGACGTCCTTCAGTTTTTGAAACACAATACCAATCCTGGACATAAATAATAATAATAATAATAAACGACTATATTAATTTTATTTTGATAGAAAAAGTAATTACGTAACATTAATTTGGGCATCATAATTAAATTTTCATGAAGGAGCAAAACTTGTTTTATCAAAAACATATTTATGCATTGCGCAGGGTCCAGAGACTTCCAAATGGTCCTGGAGCAGGAAAATATCCTTATATATTGTTTCATAATTTTCCGAAGCTCTGTCTATTCCCGTCATCAGGTACGATTATGGTACTTAGTCTAATTGGTACATTTTGTGAAGCTACAAGAGGGATGACATTTAAACAATCCTAATGGGTTAAAATTCGCCAATGGATTCAATTTCGCTCTTCAATCTGATGAAGGAAGCACAGTTAGATTCGAAACCTTACGTATATCAATAAAAAGAGGGAGCATATGTATGTAGCATACTCGTACGCGTTAGTCTGCAAATTGTTTGGTTTACAAAGATATCTAAACGATCTCTTTCTTCCATATGGGCAGCCAATGTATAAGCTTTCCGCTCAACGAATACAAAAGCTTCGTAGGTGAGTTACGAACCCCTCGGTCACTGGTAAAATAATTTGAAGACACTATATTTTCGGTTTGTTCAGCTTTCATAACTTAAAATGACGAATGTTACCGAATCTGTGTAGTAAATGTTATTAAAGAACGAGCTAAATTAGTTGAATATTAATAACTTCCTTCGGCAGGACGATGTCATTTATTCATTTCTGAGACCCGCTCAATTACCATCCATTAAATTAATAACTGTTCTATGGAGATCCTGCGGCAATTTAGAACTCAAAACTCAGCTAATTTCGTTATATCTGATAAGTCGTCTTTTTAGTCTGAGGCTTTAAAACAATATCCGAATCCTTGCAATTTAAATATAAATATATGTGCCAGTGGTGATTGTTGCGTCAATATTTCGAATTTGCGAATGTTACATCTTTACACTGACCAGTGTATGAGAGGTATTTCTTATTCTTTTTACACTTTATGAGTGTTTCATTTCCTTCGATTTTTAAGTAATCTGTTATCATTACACAGACATGCGTGATACATTATAACCAATAACCAACAAATGCATAGCGCAATATGTAAATTTGTTACATTATAATCAGTGTAGGCTCCTACATGTTTTGGCCACCTATTGTGGCCATCTTCAGGGAGGTGTTCATTGAAGGAAAATTACACGGCAGTTTAAAACAATTTACAAATATGAAATGTTGATAAACTTAAAATTTATGATTGTAAATAGATTTAACGTTCTATGTAATATTCATTCAAAGGTAAACAATTTACAATTATAGAATGTTTAGTTAAAATTAATATTTTATGGTTGTGAATGTTTGTAGCCTTCTATGTAATATTCTTTATGTTAAGTAAACTTAAAGTTTTATGATTTTAAATTGTTTTAATTTCTATGTACTAGCCCTTCAAAAACAAACATTTTGCAATTATAAAATTTTAAGTTAAAAAAACTTATATGATTTTACATTTTTAACGTTCTATGTAATATTCCTTCATAGATAAAAAAAAATTACAACTAAAAAATGTTAAATTAACATGATTATAAATTTTTAAACCTTCTATGCAATACTCATTAAAGACAAACAATTTACGATTATAAAGTGTTAAGTTAAATTTAACACATATTAAGTTAAACTTAACATAGAGAATAAAACATTTACAAATATAAAATTTGAAATTAAGCTGGACATTTTATATTTGTCAATTATTTTAACTTTCTATGTAATATTCCTTCAAAAAACACCTCCATGCAGATGGCTACAGTTGGTGGCCGAAACATGTAGAAGCCTACGCTGCTTATAATATAACAAATCCACATACTAGTATACGCACTTGTTGGTTATCTCTCATAATAAATCATCAGTGAATGGTCATGAATCATTTGCAACACCTAGTACATAATTGTATTAGAGTGGCAATTGAAACTAAACTCTACAACACTCTGTTGTAAGGAGGCTAGTATAACCAAAAGACCACAAAAAACTGAGCCGAATCTAGAAAATTGGTGTAGGCCTATACCAAATATGACGCGAAAAATGCAAGCTAACATAATATTTGTACAATTAATCAACCACACCACTAAATTCAGTCCTATGTTGTTTATCACACTCTACTGAGCTAAAATCCTATTTTTATAATTCCTCAAACCGCAATCTCAGTCGTAAGAAAATTTCAATTCGTCAAAAACGTTTTTCCTTTCAAGTTAAAAAAAAAAACAAAAAAATTTAAAAATATAAGCCAAATATGATCTTGGTGGGCATAATATAATATAATATATTAGTATTCCGTTCTATTCACAACTTTAAGTGCAGAAGTGTACTGAAACGTCTGTTTTGCACATATACTCCGACATGTTTCGGTTGTTATAGGATGACTAAATAACTTAACGGAGGACATACATGCTTACAGGCCTCACGATATCGTATAGGTTATACTTAATTAATTATTATGATTAAAAACAATAAGTGTCTGAACTATACTTGTATACCCAGAACATGCAACATTACACAAAAGGTAGAAAATCTTCTGTTTAGCTAAAGAACACATACATAACCGTGTTCCACCTCTGTCTACTCCAGTGTAGTTTTAAATTGAAGCAAATGAGTTCCGAATATTTATATTCGTAATAAGTTTAAAAGGTCAGAATTTCTTAAATTATTTGCACATATATTATATTCCACGAGATTGCAACATCCCAGAGAGTAAGGAAAATATAAATTTACTATTGTCATACTTATGTTTTCCGATACTGTTCTCTTGTGCAAATTCTGCCATGTCGCAAAAGTCAAATATCAGAGACAATATTAAAAACTACATTAATATTATTATCCTTAAAACAGAAAAACCAATTTCACAGTTTCTACCACTATTCAGCTAAATTAGAATTTTATCTTAAAAATATATGCTTGACGAGTTGTTATTTTCCACAGAAACGGTAGAGTGATCCGATGAATCAAACACATGCGCAAAGTATGCGATTTTACGAGTATGGTAAAGATATTAGAAAAAAGCCCAAAGTTACGAAAGTCGTCGACACTGCAGCAGATTATGGAACAGAATGGTGGGAACATGTAGCCAGAGTTAGAGTAATTTGCCACATAAATTTCTACACTATTAATACAAAGAAAAAGAATATCAAACGAAAGAGCAAGCCAATTAATCCTTGAGGCGGAATAGGTCAAACTACCAAATATATTAAGTTACTGGTGACGATATGAGGTTACACTTGGGGTGGCCATGACTTGCCAATAAATCACACGATTTGTGGGATCAGAATTTAGACCCTCATTTTTATCACATTCGATAATTACGTTATGTTTAAAACACAATTTAAGTAATTTTCTAATTCTTCTTTAAACAAGAACTTAGTTGAGAATTTGTTCTTCTGTACGCTAAGGCTGAATAATCTGGTGAATGATTCCCGCCGTTCGAAGGCGCCCTGCTCCTTCAAAACGGTGAGAACCCCTACGGTCCTCAATTATACATCTGTGCAAACGTCAAAACTCGCAAATTTTCTTTCTTATCCTTATAGCACCTGTGAATAATATATAACTACATGAGCAGCAAAGCTACATTCCAAGCATCTTTTGACTCATATACCTGTACAAAAAAACGGATCACTTGGGAAGGATTTTGATTACACCATGTACTCGCGGAATATCTTGAATTGTGCCACCTAATTTTATTGCTAAATAAAGAGAGTGGTTGTAATTTAATTGAAATATTCCTTCCTATTTCAGGACACTAACATTATTGCTAAGGGCAAGTGGAAGCTTTGCTAGTCTGGTGCGAGATTTCTTAGACCTTGGCCGATTTTTGTGAGAAAATAAGTAAATAAATAAATAAAGAAGATTCGACGACAACAGAAGAAGTTTTATTTTGGGACCCAGAACTTGGAAGTAGCCATTTTAAATGGAAGATTATTAGATTTAATGTATAATATTTTTATCTTTAAAGAAGTCACCGAAATCTTTCAATGCAAGTGCAGTAGTTAGCAGATACCCACATCTTTGCGCGCAGTAGTTAGCAGATACCCACATCTTTGCGCGCAGTAGTTAGCAGATACCCACATCTTTGCGCGCAGTAGTTAGCTGATACCCACATCTTTGCGCGCAGTAATTAGCAGATACCCACATCTTTGCGCGCAGTAGTTAGCAGCCCTATTTCTTCATCGTGATGTCGCTGGATCAATTTTCGTTAGGAGGGCAGTTATTTAAAATGATGGGTTTTCGTATCTTTAGGCGCTTTCGAAAAATTGCGAAAGCGCCTGTTAGCTTCGTCATGTCCGTCTGTCTGTTCTTCCGCATGGAACAACTCGGATCCCACTGAACGCATTTTCATGAAAATTGGTATTGAAGTATTTTTCGAAAATCAGCCCAGACAATTCACGTAGCATTAAAATCTGGCAATAATAATGGGTGTGTTGTGTAAAAAGATATATAGGTTCATGATAATATCGCGCTCAGTCCTTCTTAGAATGACGAATATTTTAGGCAAATTTTGTGGAGAAAATCAGAATATATTTTACGTTCAGTAACTTTTTCCCCAAAACGTGCCCTTTATGAGATAACGTGTAAACGTACTCTACAGCTGGATAGGCCACAGATACTATAACAAGCCGCATGCACTTTGCCTGCTGAATAACTAAGGCTACAGACACACACTCAGAGTATGTATCACTAGTGTTTTCCCATGGTAACAATTGTTACTCGCACGTGCCCTAGTGTCACATTTCTACGTACATTCTCTCGCATGTTTTGAGAACCTAAAGGCAAGTTCCGGGATAGCAACTGGAGTGAAGCTAGAAAGGCTTGCTTCCACATCCTTGCATATACATTATTTATATATAAAATATACCTTTAATTTTTTATCTCTGTTTGTCCAAAAAATCCGAATATTAACTTCAAGATGTCGGTTTGCAGCAGCTCGCTTGCTGGGATTGCGGGTTCGAATTTCGCCGGAGACGTGGACGTTTTTCTTTTGTGATTGTTGTGTGTTGTTAGGTAGATAGGTCTCTACGAAAGGAAGATCCCTCGTCCAGGGGATTCCTACCGAGTGTGTGTATCACTGAATGATCAAGAGCGACAACGACTTCTACGCCTACAAGAGTGCGAAGACAGAGGCCAGACTAAAGAAGAAATAAAAGAAAATTAACTTGGTGAAGTGTACATCGAACAACGTCACAAATAGCTACTATATCACGATATTCAGTGCGCTTGTGTTCCGCACAATGAACTGTGTTTGAGAATTTTTATATAAAAAGTTGTACTTTGAAGCAAAAAACTTTAATATCAATATAACATTCGGTTACTGTATGGACCTTCTGCGTTTGTGATAAAAATGTATTAACTTACTTCTTCTTGTTGCCCCGAAGGAGCGCCATCTTTGGCTTCGGGTAGACCCCTCTTGCAGCGCAGGTGATCTGCACAGAGTCCAGATTTAATTTTGTCTGCATCATGTCCAGGCTTCTCTCTGGAACTGCAATTCATAAACCACAAGTTTTAATATGCATTTCAATAAAGGTACAGCTAGTAGTTATGAAAACAGAGTCTAAAAAACCACCTCATTCCTCAAGCTTTTGTGCCATACGATGCATGCCTAGCATCAAATATTGAAATGTCAATCTAACCCCATAAAATGACATTTACAAAAGTACCTTTGGTTTTTATGTAAGTAAATAGTCTGAAGACGATCATGTAATGGTAGAAACATGTAGCTGTATATGTATATAATATAATAAATATAATTCTTGGTGTTGGTTATAATATTTTGCAAAACTCTTCAAATCGCAGTATTTGCACCAATCGCTGTCTTATCTTAAGAGAGAGAAATTATAATATCAGACTATACACGACACTGTAGTAGGCATATTATTCACTCTAAGTCTAAATTTCAAAACATAAAAATTAAGTGTTTTTACGAAAGTCACATCCAGTCACAGGTACTACAGTCACAACACGAGATCCTAAAGAAATGATTATAAGCTGACAACAATAGAAGAAAGCTAGGGTAAGAACAGATGCAAAAGAAACAATCTTGGTTAAAATGGTGGAAACGACATCACTGCCTGCATATCGCCCCTCGCTCAGAAAGCCACTCCAGCATTTTAAACGTTTAAAATAGAGCACATTGTTCCTACGCTGAGGGAGAGCGCGAGTAAATACATCATTGTGCTGCAGTGTAATTAAAAGTGGGTTCTGTCTAAATTAAGTTGACGGGCGCTCTCGGTGTATGTACGTGAAAATTACTTGTGTTCCTTCTTCTGCCCTGATTAATGCGATGGCACGTCGCACGACTTGTACACTCACTTCAGCTACAACGTTACCGAGCTCAAAGCAGCAAGCTACCGTGACAGGTCTTGGGCATGGATATTAATCTGTAAACACGGAAAAGTCTACGAGACACAATTTGAAATTCACTCGCTGCATTGAATTTGTCTGTCCTAACTGTACATAAAAACAACGTTATCCGTCAAGTAACTGAGATAGTGAAAATTAGGTGCACGTTTACAGCCAAGATGTGTGATGGCAGAACATAAAAATCGACGTTTCGAAATCGTTGTCTCCAATTTTCTACGGTTTAAAGAAGAAGGCAACCAGTTCCTGTAATCCACAGTGACAGGCGATGGGACATGAATGTTCCATTTCACTCCTGAAACAAGACATCGCGGAATGCACCAAAAAGACCCGGTTTCTCCGAGAGGCAGAAAGTTAAAAGCTTGTCAGTCCACCGGAAAATTGACGGCATCTCTGTTCTGGGATAAAGAGGGATTCATCCACGTTGAATTCATGCCTCGGAGCACAACAATAAACGCGAATCCTTTACTGAGATGCGCTGCGACAACTGTGTAGTGCTGCTTGCAGAAAGAGCCCTGGCCATCTGTTGCGAAGTGTGACCCTTCAGCATAGTAATGCAACCCCACACAGCACATTTCGGACACAACTGTTGAAGTTATTTCAGTGGAAACTTATAGTCCTTAGAGTCCTAAATTGGTACCGGCGGAATGACATTTTTTGGGCCGCGGAAACAACATTTTGGAGGTTGCCGATTCTGCAGTAAACAGGAAGTGGAGATGGCTATTTGTGATTAACTGCGAATACAAAATCACGATTCCTACCAGGATCGAATCTGAAATTCGTGCGAAGCTAGTAACATTTTATTAGCATGCTAGGACAATTGTGTTGAAAATCAATGATGATTCGGTGCAATACATTAACTACATGTACGTTATAATCCCTTCTCCCTTGATCGATATGTCTCTGGGACCTAAACTACTGGAAAAATCCTTCGAAAAATGGAAACAAATTTTGATGTATAAATTACGATATAAAATATGTATTCAACGTTAATGATGCAGTGTTTGATGTCAGAACAAAGCCACTGTGCCTCTAAACACTCCCTAAACATTCATAATGGTCTGATCTTTGTAATCGGAAGTGGTGACTTTATAGGAAGTCAGAAGAGACCTTCAGATCGTATATGGTTGAGTTTCGTTCCGTGTAGGTTAATTATAATATTTTAATTAATAATTCCTTTTAAAAGAGAATGTTTTTCCTTGTATACGCTGAGTTGCCACCTCATATGTCACGAATTGTTTTATGCGCGGTAAATAACTTCCTTAAAAGAGAGATAATGATAATGAGGTTATTTTTTTTAAATCTAGAACCGTTAAACTGACTAACGCTTTTGAGCCTAATCCTATTGAATAACAAAAATTTCTAGGTTACTTCAACTTTATTCAAAGACGCCATTGTAGTACTTCTTGCGGGGAAGTGTCCGCTTCTGTTGTTGCCTTACTGCTTCTTCATGATTATTAATTCATTAAACCGGTAACTCTAGTATCTGAGCTCCTGTGTAGTTCATGATCGTAAGACATATACTCTTATATACGAGGATGCAAGAGTAGGCTAATTTTGAAATTTGAATGGAACATTGTGGACCGGATCACACTGAATAATACTTTGTATTATTCTCGTACACAGCCTGACAGTTATATAATACACAGCACGTCAGAACACGAAGGGTATGTGAACCTGTACTAATTTTACGCTCAAGTAAAACCAGAGGCTAGCCTCTATGTACGTTACACTAATAAATGGTGTAAGTGTAATAGAGGCAAAGCTACATGGTTTTCTGTTGTACAACAAATGGTTTACCTTCGTCTGCCATATGGTGCTGTCACACCATTGGCAAAAAGTGAAACCAGTTTGCACGAGAACTGCAATCACAATTTATCCTTGTTTCAGTGTGCAACTATATATAAAAATCTAACATGAAATAATTTGGATGTCATCAACATAAATGTCAGTCTTCATTACATGTGACGGACTACGGTGAGTGATAATGACACAACTGCCAATGTTACTTGCTCTGCACTGTTACCTAAAATTAGAGCGGACATCGATCAACATATTTTTGTACTAGTCAGTATCTGTGTAGGCTGTCAGTAATAAGACTGCTGGAGCGAATACGTGACGTCCGTCACATTACAGGTAAGGCGAACGTGTAGGGGTGTCTGCAATATATTACTGGTGTGACACGTGACGTTGTTGTCCTGTAATTACATATTTCCGGTGATGGATATGCTAGCCTGTATTGCAAACAATACGGACCGCAAACATCACGATTACAGGGCATTTTAACTGCGAAAGAGGAAGCATTAAAAAGTTATTGCCAACAAATATGTATGTACGTAATTTTATGTAGGGTTGAAAGTGTATGAAAGTGATTTATGTGTGTCTTACAGCCAAGGAACGAAATTGGGTATTGTGAAGAAGAGTTGAGCACTTTGTAGCACTGGTAAATAAAATGATATGTTATGAGGGAGAATTGGATTTTGATTAAAAAAACTAAATAATTTTTTGAAAATTACAGGTATTTTAAATAATGCGTTTAGACCACAAAAACTCTTAAGAAAATAAGAACAAAACTATAAAATAAACTAGCCCTTCCAGTTTTGTTATATGGCAGCGAAATGTGGACTACTAAAGCAAGGGACGCCAGAAGAATAACAGCACCAGAGATGAAATACATGAGAAGAACAGCAGGATACACTTGGGCAGATTACAAAACAAATGGACAAATTGCAAAGGGGTTAAAAATAACACCAATTTTGGACAAATTACTGGAATATAAGAGAAACTGGATACAAAACGTAAATAGAGTGCCTCGAAATAGATTACCCAGGGCAATGAAACACTACTCCCCAACTGGCAGAAGGAATCATGGTAGACCTTGGAAGAGACTTCTGGATACGTGAGACCGGAACGGGGCAACAAGTGGCCCAACTTCATGACAGATATATGATGATGATGATGATGATGATAATTGTGGTGGTGGTGGTGGTGGTAAATATTATAAACAACTGCCTCTCATCGTAAAGGAGTGACATGCTTTTTCTTGAATGCCCGAAATATTTCATACAGTGTAAGACATTTTATGTTCTTAACCATGCTTAGTCTTTCCACATGGTGCTAGACTTCAAGCATACTAAAGATAAAGTCAAAAAGTAAAACTTAAAAAAAAACCCTAAAATAAAAATAAAATAGTAAAAATTCTGCTGTAATATTATTGTTATAATTCAATTAAAATTTATGAAATGATAAAATTTGATATTCACTTCTAATAATTATGTTTTATTAAATTCGTTTTCATCTAATTTATATTGCAGTGAAACCCACATAGACATTCCTGAGGATATCCGAAGATTGTTTGCAATAAGATCGCGACATGTACAAGAAATGTTGGATACCCACAAATTTCACATTTCATTGGAAATTTTCAATATTTATTCACAAGGTTTACAAAATTCTGTGTAATACTGTTTGAACGTGACCCCACAACTGGTGAGCATCCTTTCACACGGACGGAAGTAATCTGCATTATTTTCCGTTCTGGAATACGTAACACGTCTGTTGCTTTGTCATCTGTCATTGCAAAGAGACGAATGTGAAAAGCCAAACGAGTCGAAGAATGAAGACTCCCAAAATAAGAAACATTGTGTGGATTAACAAAAAAACAAATAAAGTTGGTAAAACTGTATCGTACAGCTGGTCAAACAAGATGGATCTATTGGCGGTTAATTTCCTCCAGAAACTTGGGCTCTGAACGTGCCAGTTTTGCTAACCGCAAGGGAACGATCAATTGCGCCCGCCACGACACGGTAGGCTAGATAAATCCGTTTCACGACACACTGTTTATAGCAGTGATGTCATATTCATTTTTATAAGAATGATTTATCAACTGCAATGACGAATCTTATTTAAAGTACCAATATATAAGACAATCAGACTATACGCAACACTCTATTAAGGTGGTCAAGAAAGCTACACGTTTCGGCTTTATAAGCAACCCAAAAATGTAGCCGAAACATGTAGCTTTCTTGATCACTGTAGTAAACAGTTGTGTGTAGACGGACTGTATTATTTATTGTTACGTATCTATAATGACGCATTGGGGATAAAACACATTTAGTCTTAGTTAAGTACAGTGGTTATTGCAAGTACCACCTGATTCAATGCGGCACGACTATATTTTTTGACCAAACATTTTACACTTTCGGCATTTCGTGTTGTTGTTATTGTTGTTGTTGTTGTTGTTGTTGCTGTTGTTGTTGTTGTTGTCGTCGTCGTCGTCGTTGTTAAACCTTGCAAGTGTTTATAATATACTGCAGGGCTGCCTTCCTCCCTTTGGAACTGTCAGTCTTGAAGGTCGACTCGAAACCTCAGAGATATAACTCTGAAACCTTGACCTAAACATGACAACTGTCTTTCTGCTACATACACATCATCTGATAATACCATCTATATGCAGCAAAAAGAGACATTTATCAATGCCCATAAAATTAATTGCATTAATTATAAATCAACATAATTTAATTAATTTATTATTATTGAGTTATTTTCCTGTCTTTACGTTGCATTGTTGGTGTAATGTTATTACTATTGTTGTTGCTCAAGAGAATTTTAAGAATGGTAATATAATTAAAAAAGCCAAATTCAGTCTGTTTTTAAGGTTTTCTTCTACGTCCTATTGAATAACTGACACTACAGAGCAGAGCCCTTCCTGCGAAGCTGAAAGGTCCTCAGCTAGTCAATAACTTTTCTGCATTTTATGGAACCCGAAGGTTCATTACCGCATTCACAAGCGCCCGCCAGTTGTCCATATCCTACGTCAGTTCAATCCGGTACATGCTTGCCCATTACACTTCTTGAAGATTCATTTTAAATATTATCCTCCCATATACACCAGGCTTTTCTAAGTGGCCTTTTTCCCTCAGGTCTCCCCACCAAAATCCTGCATGGACTTCTTCTGTTACCCTTACGTGCCACGTGCCTCACTTAACCTCCGGTCGACGTTCGATGTTATCTTAAAATATTCTACGGCCGTCTCCTTCCAGAATCTTGCATATTCATTCTTTATCATCTTCTCATCTCTGAGGAATTACATAAAATCTGAAGTTTAAAGCGTACTTGAATGATTAAAAAACGAATGATATAGATGGTGTCAGAAAGTGTAATTAAAGTGAGAATGCCTTACCGAAGACGACCATCTTCTTAGTCATGAAATCCTCGTCGTCGAAGGTGGACACGAGGCACTTGTATTCTCCCGAGAGTTCGGTAGTGGGGTTTGGGATGTAGAGTGCCCGGTGCATGGTGGCACCATGGTCTGAAGCGCGGTGGTTCAGATCCAATCTGCCCTTGAGAATGCCCAGGTCCTGCGGCTTCTGTCCCGGGATCCACTGGTACACGGGGCTCGGACTGTTGTTGAAGTACCACTTGACCACCAGACCAGAGAAACCGTCCCTGGCTATTTCCGCCGGCTTCAGCGTGTACTCACAGTCCAGCAACGCAGAGCGACTGCCATTCCTCACGGAAGGTGGCACCCGCAAGTCCTTGATTTGTACGCCTGCAACACAGTAATTCGTTCTGTATGTTTATGTACCGAGGAAATAAGTATCACGTTTGAAACTAAGGGTCAGCACTCATTTACAAGACTCCTTGCCCACACGAACAAGAAGGGATAAAGGTGAGAACAACAGTAACCTACAACGAATGGAAAATAAACAGATACGTAAATGTAATTTACTTCATAGTATGTGGCTCTAATGTGGGCAGGGTAGCGTAGTCGTTATAGCGACTGGCTACAGGCTGGACGATGCGGGGATCGAATCCCGGTGGGGGCGAGATTTTCCGCACCTGTCCAGACCGGCCCTGGGGTCCACCCAGCCTCCTATACAATGGGTATCAGGTATTCCCGGGGGTAAAGAGCGGCCGGGGTTTGACGCTGACCCCTCACCCCCTTCTAGTGCCGTGGTCAAGAAAGAGTGGAGCTATAACTCTACTCCCTCAATGGGCCGTACGGCCTGTACAGAGTCTCAGTGCCTGTACAAGGATGCACTTTACCCTTTATCATTATGTGGCTTTAATAAGCGTACATGAAGAAAGCGGAATAAAGAGAATTTCAGTGAAAGTACAATATCACCTGCGGTATGTACATCAATGTCTCTGACCTTGCAGTGAACCTTACTCAAGGCCACCATTCCACGGTTCGGCCCTAGATACGGTACAAACCTACAGGTATTTTGCCAACATTTCGGTTAGACCCGGCACTCTGAAGACAAGGCCTTTTATGTTTCTTCACTGAATATATGAGGTTATAACGAAGAAGCTAAATTCTCATCAGAGTGGGCACACACAATCTTCATTTATACGAGTATATGTACAGAGTGCAATGCGACAGTTTATGGAATTTATCTCCAGGTTCTCACAACTTTCAGTAACTACTGTATTTCGTATGAGGTCCCGTGATGGGAGCAGATGTAAAAACAGCCTGAGCCACCTCCTGCCTTGTTAAATGTTTAGAGACAGAAACATAAGCCATTAGGATGAAGACACCCAAGTAGTTCTTGACAGCCTCATAGGTACTACGCCGATCATCACAAAATTCACACCACGACACCAATAATGCAGACGTCTGTCTAAACCATAGCTCATCGAACTTTTTTCCTTGGGGAAACCCGTAAAGTAATTTTTCAAATTCCGAGGAAAGCCTCTCTATGAAAAGGATTACAGGCTAGAAGTAGCTGTCTTTTTTTTACTTTTGCGATGTTTCAAGGGGTACAAAACTGTTCAAGTTATTTAAAGATTATTTATTTATTTATTCCATGATTTCTCGCAAAAACCCTGAAGATGTTCCGCGGATCCGTGTTTGGGAAACACTGATGGCAATTAAGATTCCTTTACTGACATCGAATATATATATATATACAATATGGCCTTGTTTCATATCTCTATAAACTGAGCAGACCTATCCATTTCTAAGCGGAACTTACGTAACTGGAACCATCTTTGATGACACACAAGCTTCAGGCACGGAACATTTGATATTACTGCAACAGATATAATAACAATAACCTGGAGATTTATGACACATTAAACAGTAGAGGAGAGATAAGAGGCAGGACAAAATTACACATCTAACGGCATTTATGGGCAAATTAAGTTGTGAGCTCACTGACAGCTAAGACAAACTTTCAAAGACGCTGGGGTTTAAATTACAAATAATGCTCAGGACGAATGGGTTTTTTTATTTACCGTACCCTCACATTAAATCATAATTGCCCAGTTCACCGAGGACGGCACCATGTGAAGAAGTAGAGGTCCGTACAGTGCACGGAGGTGGGCATCGAAGGGACAGTTTTGGGTTAATAAACGTTTGAGTCATTAGTAACTTTTTTAAGTTTGCGCACTCTAACTTGATGACGGATATTGAATGGTATACTGAATTTCTTGTGCCACACCTGACTTGGTAGGAACATTCAGCTTTCTGGTCTGTGTCCGCGTTGTTAAAGATATGTCACAAACAGCATTCTCTGAGGTCGGGATGGCTCGTTTTCCTTTGACAATACAGAAAATGCTAACAAACAACAGGGCAGATCTGTAGGTAGGATGCGATCCATGGTGAAGAATTAGTATGAAAGCGACACTCTGCAAAGTCATCACAATATCCTAGTGATTTCTACCAGTGAACTTTCTGAATGGAAGGTCTTTCTTACACCACCGTTCTGAACTCTTTGGGTATCAGGAAAAGGCCATATATGTTAAGGATTCTCATTCTCAAAGTAGTCACCGCCACTGCAACAAATTTTCCATTTGCATTTTCTCACACGGGCATGTAGTGAACTTTTAAGACTGTCCACCAATGCAGTAAACTAGGAAGTAGAGGTAAGTGTCTTCGGTACGAGATCTAAGTGAAGTAAAGCCATTCTTGGCCGTTACATAAGATTCGTATCCAATTTCTCTAACGTATGTAAACAATAATTTCCATTTTATCTTGAATCCAGCAGTCTGTAGTCAGCCATTATAAAAATTTATCGAGCATAATTCAACTGATTAACAACACCTGCAGCAACAATACATGGAGCTCTGTTGGGGGAAAAACAATTTTTTAGGAACTAATTGTATTTTAATGGAAAAGTTTTGATGATGATGATGCCTATCATGACGAAACATTTAGCATAATGAAGATTTTAATGTAACATTTCATGTTTATGCATGTTATATCTGATGGGTTGAATAGTCATAAGTATAAGCTCAGTTGATAATGTTCTGGCTGTAATAGAGTCCCGGTTTAGTGCCGAGAAGGTGACATCAATTATTGCCGGATGTTATGCCTGTTTCGAAAGGCTTTCATTCATTGCAGACTAACTGCGAGTTAAATCTGCCTACCTTCACGTACGCTGTTCTAATTACATAAATATGATATATTCTCTCGAAACTTGCGTTTTCCCAAGGAGTTCCTTACGTCCTCGCAGCTGCCGTGTTTAGGACATGCTCCATCACTGTCTCACGGTACCTCGGGCAGTTCACATGGGTCTGGCAGTTCTGCTCACTCTAATGTAACACCTAGTAACGTAAGAGGAAAACCTATTTCCTGAGAAGTGATGTATTCATGTAACTGTAAGACGGAATCTGAATGTGAGTATTTAAAGGTAACTTAATTTTCACTCTAATCTTAATTTATATTACTAATATTCCTAATTTTATGCTGCCTATATAACCCGTTAGAACCATAAGAGTTCTCTGATGTCCATGATTTCAAATTATCTTTGTAGTAAGTGTATGTATTTCTTTTCATATAAGTACAGAGGATTACTTTGCCTTGGAAACATTGCCTTTTTACAATGATTAGGGTTCGTTCGTTACTTAGAATAAAGAGACAGACGGAAAAGGAAAATCTACGAGAAGCAGAAAAATCTCCACAAGTCATGTACTTTAAAAAACCACTATCCGCGTTCAGATAATTATGAAGAACTCCACATTTGAATGTGCGTTTTGCGAGAGAGTTAATGGGCCCCTGTGTGAGAGAGCTATGCCACAAATCAAAGAAAATTGTGTAGTCTCAAACAGCAGATAATGCTTAACTACTGTAATGATAACATACTTGCCAGGTAATAACCAAAAGGCCTGATTTAGAACGTCACCTGTTTTTCGATAATAGCTACGATAAGAACTCACGTTCTTTTTGGTGGCCAATTGTAATGCAGTTTCACTATTTTTGTGGACTTACAGATTCCACAAAAATATGTACTGTTGATACGTTTGTCTTTGTAGGTGATCTTGATAAGCTCTACATAATATATTGACGTCTTAATGTGGATGTCAAACTGGTATTATATCTTGGATTGAAGACGAATGTTCAATTTAAGGCCCAGGCTGGTTTTATTCAGAGGAAATCCCGAGTGTGTTTCTTGATTAATATTTGATTCCCTTTGTGCAGTGAGTTTGGGCAATAACAAGTCGTTTGTAAAGTTTATGATTTCTTATCTGAGCGGCTACATATTTTAATGTTGTCGACAACATAGATAGCATTTTCATACCTTGACGGTATTAGTGAAGTTTGAAGTTAACGCCAGCCCTTATTTGCAAACAGTAACGATTGTACGTAACTCACAGTGTGTCTGAAATTAAGCTGTACGATTTTGTTATGTTATTTGTACGGCAAATACATCAATAAAACTATGGCTTCAGGTAAGCTCTAAGCTGACAGCAGCCAAGCTTGTTGGCTGGCTCAATTTATTTAAGCCTTCTCAGTTTTACGATTGCTCTATGACGTAGTAACACATTATTATTATTATTATTTTTATGGTTATTATTAGATCCATTTAAGGGTTTTTGGAAAGAGCGTACATATTCAGGCTCCATACGAGCAGGGACGTTCCTTTATCTGCTGATCAAATTTGAACGCCTTATCGATGCACGCACATTCCTACATGATTCTGCTCTTAATATGCAGAATTGAACGTGTACATTATTTCTGTGAGAAAGAAAATTATCTCGGGACATTTATGGTACTATAACAATTGCTCATTTTGTTTCTTTTCTTTCGAAAACTTCGGAGGTGAAAATGTTTTTTAAACAAATTTTGTGTGACTGCAATTAATGACCTTCTGTTTCGAAGGAAGAGCATCAACACTGAAAATAAAGCGATAAGAATGACATCTGTTGCCAGACAGACTAAATGTAACAGCACATTTAAACTGTTAAATGTTCTTCCTGTATCAGAATGTATTAAACAGTCGCGTTTGAAGAAATCTTCATTCACCAAGCACACCTCTGTTTAAGTTCTCTTAACGTACCAAGGTTCCTAAAGTTATGAAGACAGTCTCAAAAATTGTGGTTTTTCACCGGGATGTCCCGGCGGAAATGGATTCTTGGAAGGGTATAATAAAACGCTGTCTCCGCGTCAACTCACTTCTCATTCGGGAAGTGATATTAGTTTGAAAAAAAGGGTTACTCGAAAGTCGCAACTAGTTCAGTTAAAAATTTTGAGTCATTTTTTAGCTACAGTAAAGATCATGTGACAAATAATCCACGCATTTACGTTTTACTGCTATTCATTAACGTAGCTTATAGAACTATCAAGTTGTTGTTTTTGGTTTTAATATCTTTCCCTCACGAAGGTAATTATAACAGAATTAACGGGCAGTAGAAGTATCTCCATGCAGAGAAGACTAAAGTTTTTT
>Ga0123354_10001048_pt1 | contig 31774 bp, 21 predicted proteins | sample TergutLab28metaG_2_FD_97872 | JGI IMG/M metagenome (GOLD analysis project Ga0123354, IMG submission 97872) | Labiotermes labralis P4 segment gut microbial communities from Petit-Saut dam, French Guiana - Lab288 P4 | ecosystem: Host-associated > Arthropoda: Insects > Digestive system > Gut ... | reverse complement strand
CGGACGCTTGTGAGTGCGGTAATGAACCTTCGGGTTCCGTGAAATGCGGGGAATTTCTTGACTAGCTGCAAACCAGTTAGCTTCTCAAGAAGGACTCTGCACCATGGAGTAAGTAAGTAAAAAGGAAGGAAGGTTAACTAATTGGTCATATTTGGCTTTGCAACTTCCTTATAAAACACGTTATTGAATGCAAGATATATGGAAGGATAGAAGTGACAGAAAGGCAAGGGAGAAGACGTAAGCAGCTACTGGATGACCGTAAGGAAACGAGATGATCCTGGAAAATGAAAGAGGAAGCCCCAGTTCGCACACCGTTGAGAACTGGTTTTGAGATTAGGCTGAGGACCTGACGTAAGACAGACTACGGGATTTGACGCGGAGAGTAGTTTACATGATGTTGGCAGATGTTAATAATGTAGTGCTATCAGTAATAATACAGGGGTACATTATACGGTATGGACTTTTTATTTTCGCAGTGTGCACAGTCTTCTGTCATGCCGTAAATTACGACACTTTGGTTGAGCATCACGCGGGGCTAGGACACGTATTGCAGGTCTGCTAATACGAAAGAAAGGTAAAGTTCGTCAACAGTAATTGAAAAAAGAGAGGCCAACTTGATGTCACTTGCTTTATTATTTCGTTATTTAATGCTCAACATGTTTCGGGTGTTAATACATCCATCCTCAGGAGCTTTCGACTTATTTGTTGAGTTATTTCACGGGTTGTATTGCTCTGGTACGATGTGTGTTGGTGTTACATTGTGATTTGGCTGGGGTGGTGTGGTATCCGTATGCAGGCTGAAGCACTAGCACCATGAAATAACTCAACAAATAAGTCGCAAGCTCCTGAGGATGGCTGTATTAACATCCGAAACATGTTGAGCAGTAAATAGTGAAATAATAAAGCAAGTGACATCAAGTTGGTCTCTCTTTATTCAACTATCAAGATGAGGCACGGTCCAATAAAAATAAGATTCGTCAACAGTATTTACTGTGGGCCCTAACGTGAAGTGTGCTTGTGGTATCTGTGGTGATACTTGCGGACGGACAAACACTACCTCGCCATTGTGTTTTAATTTTACTTAGTGAAGGAAAAGACTCAGAATATATTTCAATGGCATCACTGAGCGCTATGTGATAATTTGTTTCAATCATTATTGAAATTGGGGACACTAGGTGAAATCCTAGCGTCTCAGGAGAACAAATGACTAATGGTGATGTGTCATGAGTGACATACATTTACTGCTATTGTGCTGACCGAAACGACAAACTTTGTGTTACATACGTAAAAAAAAAAAAAAGGGATAATGTTTGTGAAATCCAAGCTATTTAGTTTGTTCACGTCCTAAACAGTCTGCCTGAAGCGCACCAGTAGATCTGAATGCTTCAGCTGGTCTACTGTATTGATTGTCCTATCTGATGATAACCATAAGTAGGCTTTGATACTATAAACGCGAATTTTGAGAATCTCGTAGGTGTTCCCTTGAAGGCGAGTTTTCTGAGATATGATACCATGTCGATTGGTAAGTAGTTTTCAAAGTTTCGGAGTAGCTTTATGCTTCCATCTTCAGGGCACAGCACTTCTATGCACAGAGGCAAGATAGCTCCTTCGAAACGTCAAAAAATACTTACCGAACGACATGGTAGTATTGATTCTTCAGCACTATACACATTCAGAGTGAAGGAGCTTAAAAGAGAGTCCAGATTTAAGTACTGCCACCTGCTGCTACTTGTTGTGGTACTTACGTCACCAGAAGTGGTTGGGAGAATTTTGTGGATCCCTGAAATAGCGTGTTGTGAGCAGAATGGAAGAATAAGAAGCTATAAAAAGAGGCATTGGAGTGGTTGTAACACAAGGGGGTGGAAACGATGTCACAACTTATTTCAGAAACGAAGGGATGAAATTCACTCCCTACTGACTACATCACATCTTTCCTAGTGTGTTTCCCTTAAAAACTATCTTTCTCAAGTTTCACTGAAGTTTCGATGTTTTCCTCTCTTTTAAGGATAGGGAAATGGCTGACAAGAATGCTAATGGAGTGGGTTTCTAGATGGCTGGATATTGGCTAGAGTTACCTTCTTTTACAGTTTCCCTTCTTGCTGTACTGAGAATCCAATCTTGTGGCATTGGATTTTGAGGTTCTCCCATTGATATTCTTCATCTTATGTCACATACACATGGGAGAAAAAAATCGGATTAACATAGACAGTAATGTTAGAAGACAAAGATACATATTTTACCGAAAATGTGTGCCTTAAGTGCTTTGTTATCAGTTTAATAAAGCAGCCAGAGCGTGAAAACTACTCATTCATCAGTTGCATCGTCGGAGTGATAACACAAAATCCAGTTTAAAGTAGATTAAAAGTGCATAACCTGTGAGAAGAGGCCTGCAAATCCGCACGACACGATTTTGAATGCACGTCAAACAAAGCTGCTGCTGTTGTTTTTCTGTTTCTTGTTAAACACTTCAGAGCCGGATGGTAAATTAATCTGCTGCTTAATATTGCTTAGTAAAACATGAATATAAATATATATTTATCCTATAGATCTTCCATCTTTGGGTTGTTGGTTCATGCTGTCTTAGTTTGTAGAAGGTATTGTTAGTGGTGTATATGTAGCAACAATGAAGGTTCAGTCTAAGGTACAGTTGTTGTTGCCATCACTGTAGGTGTTACATTACTACATTTGGACGCTAGTATCGTAAGAATGTGGACATAACGAAACAAGTACCGTGGTCGTAATGGTCGCCTGCGTCGTCTGCAACTTGTGGCTTCATCTCCCACAGCTGTACCCGTTTTTCAGCCATTCGCATTAGATTTATGGTCAGTTACTCGTAAAATATGTGCGTCTGTCCTTTGTCTTGTGTCTCCTCATTCCGTAATTTGGCGGTTATTAGAACCAGAAAAAGGGACGAATACTTCACATTTCATGAGATGTCCCTGCTTCCCTTTCACCCTTGCTGCCGGAGTGTTCAATATACACCACCATGTCTAACAGAAATTCAGAATTTTCTCACAGAGAATGTATTTTTCGCACTATTTTGGAGGATATGCAGCGTTATACTTCCCGAAACAACCTTCTGTGATTGGTCATTGTAACGAAGATATAGCCTGTCCGCGGCGAGATAGGCAAAACGTAAACCAGCATTAATTTTAGTATTCTCAATGACCCTCCCAACTAAAATGTAGAATTTACCAGTGTTTATTATACACGTTTTTGACACGTTTCCCGGTTGTACACTGTTACTGATTTCAACAGCCTGAAAAACGTCAGGAATAATTTAACACATTTTCTCAGTTCTACAAAATGTATGTTTATTATTTACCCTGCAGAATTTCGGTAAATTATCAATTACAAATGCGACGTCCTGGCTGAAACAGTTCATTAATTTATACACAAACCCATAAGTTAATAAAGCGTCATCACAAGAGCTGCCCTTATTCAGAATATTTTACCAAAAATAGATTTTAAAAATTTGCTTATTCTTTGGCACACATGTTTACCCTCTTCTTAAAATGTCCTGATGCAGCTTCCACATCAGACATTTACGTAATTATGATTTTTGGTAAGAAAAATAGCGTACGCAAGACGGATAACGTCATTGCGGTGATGTCCATACCAAGCTTTAGGACAGGAATACCTTCGCAATTGAGAAAAAAAAGACTTCCAGCCGATTTGGAAATCGTTAATTTCACATAAGTGCTCTGTACCATAACTCCAACCCCCATCTTCCTTTGGTGACTACAGAAGAAGGAAAAGAAGAATGAAAGAAACCGAGCATTTTGAGAATAGTTAAACGGAGTGCGTACGCCCCTCTGAGACGTGTAAGGCAGGTAGAATTGTGATGAAGCAACATTCTTAGGCAAGGAACTCACATAGTAAACTTAGTATGTAGGTAAGGGTAAAGTTCACCCTAGAACAGACCAGGAAGACCCGGAGGGGGAGTAGAGATATATCTCTGTTCTTTTTTTAACTTCGGCCTAGATGAAGTGGGAGGCCAACACCACGCCCCGGCCGCTTTACCCCTTGGAAAGAGAGTCGGTACCCATTATAAAGGAGGCTGGGTGGACCCAAGGCCCGGTCTGGACGGGCGCAGAAAATCTCTCCCCCCACCGGGATTCGATCCCCGGACCGTTCAGCCCGTAGCGAGTACTATACCGACTACGCTACCCGACCGTTCAATATGTAGATGGGAATGTTTAAACAAATTGATTGGGAAGAAGCAAACAGGATTAATATACATCAACTAAGTCCGGTGAAACCCCTTTTTTGTGAGTTCTATACAAGCAAGTGATGTCTTATTGATTTGAGACATTGCAAACTGCTTCTGAGTTTATTTTGGATACATATACAGGGTGATCTGATTTGTTTTTTTCTGCTTGCAGAGTAACCCATATGCGCTGAAAGACGGCAGTTCCTCGGCAGACATGTCGGCGTGGACAAGTGCAGGTCTGCAACCCACAACCGGCTATTACGCGTACGACCCTACGCTAGCCGCTTACGGGTGAGTGGGTCCGAATTAGTTTTGATCCTCACCTGCACAGCAGCGCAGTGCGCCAAATCCATAGCTGGTTTTTATGTGGGATAGGTCACAATTCAATAAGAGTCGGTGTTTTATTATAGTCGGAATACTATTCGTGACTAAATTCAGTACTCACTCCACTGAGCAGAGTACTTCCTTCGAGTAAGCAAGTAAGTTTTGGCAATATTACTTTCTAAGTACTACGCTATGTACGACCTAGTAAATGTTTATGGACGGCCATCATAAGAGTCTCAGACTAGTTGTTCCTAACAAGTGGGCCGCTGAAACCAGAGGGCCACAAATTATTCCAAGTGAACCCTGACCTTATTCCATCGGTCCCGAGAAATCACGTAACTTCATTGCCTTTGCTACTGCCGTAACATGCATATATATAAGCCTAAATTTTTGTAAAGTAGCCTGAATGTTGAGTACACTGTACACGCATTTCTATCTCCATATACATATTGTGGCCTAACGGCTTAGGTCGCACTAGGATTAGGTTCGTGTCTTATCTCCTTCACAACACCAGAAAACAGGGTGTTCAGTATGCGTAAACCATTAATGAAAGTGAGTACTGTGTGCCTATCAATCATCGACACCACTCCTACACGGGGAAAAACAGTTAGTACTGAACTGTCTATTGTAATATCTGTTGTCCAATATTACTACACGTTGCGTCGGAAAACAAAGAACGGCACCCTAACGTACAAAAAGTCAGGGAAACGTTTTTCTTTCATCGTTTTGTTTCCTCTTTTTATGTTTGTATATTACACATCAATTCAATGGCATGATGTCTTTTACATGTTGGCACTTGGTTTACAACTGAAATCAATAAACAGTAACGCAGGGACATCTATAAAATGGAATGAAAACAAGAAACAACGTACACATTGTAGCTTTGTGATGTTATCTGCTGGTGGTGTGCCGTGTTATGTACAAAACTCACGAAAAATGAGTACGCCCGAGTTGAACATCGATACAAAGCCTAGTTCACACGATCCCAGCGAGCTGAAGACATTTATCCTTCATCTACCCACACCAATAATCAAAACAGGGAACAAGAGCTTTGCTAGGATTCAATAGATCTGTTGGACTAACAGTGATGGAACCGCAAATACTAAGGGGGAGGATTACTGTATTCCGAGCTGTGACGTAGTGTAATGTTGTAGATGTGTACCGACACTTCAGAGAAACCTGCAGTATTCCATATCAGCACGCTTAAACCTAGCCTACGAACAACGTACAAGTTTAATGAAATGCTTGTATGCAATTTTACATGTTTCGGCTTAGTAGCAATCGTTGAGGATAACGTCAGTATCGTAAGATGGTTACCACAAGTGTTACACACAATGAAGTAGTTATATTTACTATCTATAATCGTATCTATCGGGGATCATCAGTGTGGATTTCGACGCAACAAGTCAACTGCTGATCATAAATTATGCATTCGTTAAGTACTCAAGAATAAAAAAGGGAATACAATGAAGCAGTGCTTCTGCTATTTATAGACTTCAAGAAAACCTTTGATTCAGTTAGGATGGGGGTCTTGTTTGATATTCTCACTGAATTTGGTATCGCTATGAAACTGGTAAGTCGAATAAAAATGTGTGAATGAAATCAGTCTGGGTAGGCAAAATTTGTCTGACATGTTTCCTGTTAGGAATTATTTGAAAGAAGGAAATGCTTTATCGCCATTGCTTTTCTACCTTGCTTTAGAGTAGGCCATTTGGAGGGTTCAGGTCAACCGGAATACCTTGAAATTAAATGGTACACTTGAGTTTTTGGTTTATGCATATGGCTGCTGGTAAGGAGGGTGGACTGGAGGTGCATGCTGATAAAACTAAGCACATTGTCACGTCTGGAGATACAGGACGAAGTTACAAAATAAAGATTGATGATAGTGCATTTGAATGTGTGGAACATTTCAGTTATTTGGGAACAAATTATCGGATCACAGTTGTAGTCAGGAAGAAATTAAGAGCAGTTTGAAGTCAGGGATGCTTGCTATCATTCGCAGCAGATTTTTCTGTCTTCCATTTTATTATCCAAAAATATAGAGATGAAGATACACAAAACTTATAATTTTGCCTATTGTTGTGTAGGAGTATGAAACACGTCTTTCACCTTGAGGGAGTGAACGTAGGCTGAGGGTGTTTGAGAATAGGGTGTTGAGGAGAATATTTGGGCCTTAGAGGGAGGTAACAGGGGAGTGGAGAAAACTATATTATGAGCTTAATGATCTGTACTCCTCTCCCAAAATTTTTCGGTTTTAAATCGAGAAGAATGAGATGGGCGGGGCATGTAGATCATATGGAGAAGAGGAGAGGCGCACACAGAATTTTGGTGAGGAAATCTGATTGAAAGAGACCACTTAGAAGACCCAAGTGTAGATTGGAGGATAATATTAAGATGGATCTTCAGACAGTGGGATGGGGGCATGGACTGGATTGATCTGGCTCAGGATTGGGACAGGTGGCGGGCACTTGTGGCTGCGGGTTCTATAAAACGCGGGGAATTTCTTGACTAACTGAGAATCGGTTAGCTTCACAAGGACTCTGCTGCATGGAGTAAGTAAGTGACCATATCAAAATGTTTTATATTTTATGCCTTTTACCTTCTTTCTATATCCGACTTTACAATGCCGTTGTTTTATCTGACGAATATACTGTTTCTCTTTTCGCCGCTAATCCAAGTGTCCATGTCCGAGCGCTGACGAGGATAGGATTACGCGATCAAAGGACAGAAATTCGTATAATCAAATGTAGAAACATCCTTGAGGTATGTGATGTGACGTAATCAAATGCAACCACTAAATTACCGGCACTCAGTTACTTTCTGTCTTCCTAGAGCTGCAAGAAACGTAGAGCCAGCATTTCTGTTTATCACTGTTTGGGGGTGACAGTGGAGGTTACGATAGTCCAGATGCTCGTTTTGTAGGGGCTCGTACTTCTTTGATTGTGCCTTTTGGAGGCTTGTCGTTTGCATTATTGTGGCGGAAATGACACGCAAAATTTTGAAAAGTAGAAACACTTAAAGAGTTGGTTCGAAATTTCTTGACCAGATTTTTTTAGTTCCAGACAGTCGATCTGGAAATATTCTAAATCGATGACATTTTCATCCTGAACGGTACTGTAGTGATTTCGCAAGATTCTAAAATACCGCACGGCAAGTTTCCTTCGCCGTCCATTTTAATACCACTGCAATGATCATATTTTAGAATTTTAAAATTCTTGAAACTCCATTTTGAACTACTTAAAACCCCCATAAATTCTACAATCAGAAAGGTTAAAATTTTGTACTTGTTCTATTTTGACGTCTGGAATATTATCAGCTGATTTGCAACACATTTAATATTCAGTCCTTTGGAATACGACAACGGCAAATTGGGGCCCCCATATCGGAGGAGCATTCCCCCCCCCCTCCTCAAGGTTAGATCAAGAAGTCTGTTATTACGTTTGCTTAATCATTTTAGTACGAAATGGGGACAGTTCCCAGTCCCTTCCTCAACACCAACATCAATTGCCAAACCCCATCTTCTATTACTGTGAAGAAAGAGGAAATAGTTGCCTCCACAATTGTGTAGCCTGTGTATGTAACTGAATGTTCATCAATACTGCTGTGATAACCTCATATTTCGTACAGCAGGATCATACACACTCGTTCAAATGCTCCCTAAGCAGAGAGAGCTACTGACGGTGTCCGTCTTTTAACGATTTCTTTAATGTCGCAGTACGAATCAAGGTGGAGTACGTTGAAGCTTCTACAATTCGAGGCACGAACGGACAGCTTTTAATTTTGCCGACCTCCTGTATAAAGATGATATTTACTTACTATCTGTTATCTTTCCAGACATGAACGGTGTTACAGTACTCCGCCAATCACTAAAATAGATTACAGCGAGCCAATGAAAGGGCCTCCTTTGATACCGGTTGCGCGGAAAACGATGCGCGGCTCCCTTTGATGAATCGGTCCTCAGTCACAAACGAGCGACGTCTCCGTCCCCCATGGGCCCGCAAATGTAAAATATATACCTACTACGCGCTTCTCATTGTTGTTCAAACAGAAGGACTGTACACGTCCATGATATTCAACATGTTCAAGTCTGTGATCAACGAAAGAGTGACATTACCGCACAACATGAGGCCCGCTAATTAATTATTATTTCCATTGTCTTAATATGGCTGTTTACAATACAAACAGTACTGTCGTTACTGGATAGCGATGTCCAGAATAACACCCAAATGAACGTTTGAAAGTAATATGATGCAACGAGGCCTACGAAATGATTTTAGTGAACTTTATTTTAGACTTATGATTGGGTGTATATGCCAACAAACACATACAAAATACTTAAGGCATTAAAAGTCATTGATACAGCCCATACAAGCTGTTCCACGAGTTTTGTAAACAAAGACATATTAAAGATTATTTAACTATGAATATGTCAACAAAATGATGTACATATGTTTTAGGAATTTAACAGTCAGTATTCATCACAATGTATGGAATGAATTACGTTAAGTTTATTTTAGATGGGACGTCGTGATGCTACTAAGAAGGTATCATATAAATCACAAATCACCACTTTCTTTATAGCTCTTTATACTTTGAAATATCAAAATAAATTTTGATTGCACGATTTTGGTCAGCATTTTTCTTTTAATTTCTAAGTTTTCTTTGATTGTACACAGTCACATTGTTTGGGGTAAAGGCTTCCTTGCGGAGGGTTTTTACAGTCGCTCCAACGTTTCTCTCATTTTTACTCTTTAATATCTAGAATCGCTGAAGGTTTTTCTCTTAATATTAAATTGGGGAGATTTAATCAATCTCGTCTTCATGTTTCAATTTATATTAACGTTTAACTAACACAACGGACACTGTGCATTGTTTTCTGTGTGGCCCTCGTCTAAATCGCTTCATTTATGAACAGCATGTCAAGCAAAGCTGTAAACGAAACTAACACGCCCGTTACATCCAAACCAATTTTTCCGATCGCCTTACAGTTTTATGGATAACTGCACACGATACAGTAAACACCAGTAAAACCGAATTCCAAGAAAGGCAACGGTATGGATAACAGTCGCAAAGGACAAGGATGGCGGTCCAAAAACTTGTCAGAGGAACTTTAAATTTAATGGCTGATCATCAGTTGAGGACGGCAACACGATGTGTCTGGTGTGACATGAAGTACTCTACAAATAAGGAATTGGTCCATTGTGCAGAATGTGCCGTGTGGGCGCACACGGAATATGCAGACAGCGTTTCCCTATCTGTGTGTATGATTTGCGAAACGGATGTCCCTGAGAAGTGGGGGTGTCGTTTTTAAATTACCCCAAGTGCTGATGCAACATGCCGCGAGCTCGCGGTACGTGTCCCAATCTACGCACAGGTTCTCAAAAATTGCATATTTTGTGAACCACATTAGATTTATGCTTTTCTTATTTTGTAATTAAATTCTTTAAACATCTAAACACCCATCTGTGAATATTCGCTTTAACGTTAAATAAACCTCAGTGCTGGAGAAAAATGTAAAACGTGTTGCAATTAATTATTAAGAAGGAGAGAGCCAAAGAGCCAGAATTATTACTCTAAATAAAATTTTCCCAAGTTATCTTTAAAACAGAAAATAAGAAGCGTTCTTAGTTTCATGAACTTCAGTGGGCAGACATGGCGAATTTGCAACATGTATTTTTAATTTTACAGCCCACAAAGTCAACGTATCTCGGTCAGAGTAAAGGCTCTGCTGTGGTCTGAGTAAACAGGTCAATAACTTTTTTGATTGTGACATTTTAAAAATTCATCTAGCCTCAGCACGTAGTCACTCAAGGGTTGAAGTCCGCGTCGTAAATTCTTCTACGAAAGTCCTATTTGCAGCAATGAGATTTCAACAGAGCTTTATGTCGGTGTGCTCTTCGTTTTTCGAGTTCTGTGATATTTTGGGATGCCATATTTGTGTGCAGCTATAAACATGCAAATTTTTCTATTTAGCGTCTAACAGAGGAGTTTATTGCCGAGCAGAACTGTTAGGGCGACAAAGAATTTCTGCCGTTTATAGACCAATATACAGTTAATATCCCATCACAAGTGTTTAACTACTTCGCACCAGCTCGTAGCTGTTATTGTTTATGTAGGTGCCTAATAATTACAGGGACAGTACAATATTATCACATGCCCCTTGTTGACTTCTGACTTATACACACGCACACAATAACAAAAGACACACACATCTGCAAAACGCTAAAGGCAGCGTGGATATTACAGGAAATTATTTTAATCGAGGACATCCCGTTGTGTTGGAGTTCTAAGAGTAAAACAACGTGTTTAAAGTTACCGGTAACATTAAACAGTTTGTTTTAAAGGAATTTCATTTGCCTTTCACCTTTTGGGTTTCTGTTCAGTGTAGTGGTTGAATGTTCACACGTTTCGGAGGAAGATACTGTCTCCATCTGCAGGGTGACTGAATCTGGTTCAGGAGGACGATGCAGTGCTAGCAAGAAGAAATGTGTCTGTTATATGGGGAAGTTGGACGAAATTTCGGCCAGTAAGGTTGAGGAGAGGATAGGGCTTTTAGCGAGCTAATGAGAAGTGAGAGTTCCAGGACGGACCTTTTAGGGTCCAGCAGTGACAGCAGCAGTACGGTCCTCCGAAACTTCGGAATATCCAGCAACTACACGGCAGAGAAACACGATGCAAGACCAATCCCCGTAAAGACCGGAAACGTATAAAATTAATTTTTTGTTTTCGGCTGTCGAGATTCGTATTGTGGTCTTCGGGTTTATGGCACCGTGTAGTCTGATAGAGAATGCCAACTTTTCGGAGAGTCAAATTCTCTTCAACTTTGAGGATGGAAGCAAAGTTGCTCCGAAATGTTATTCCATCGTGCGATTTGGAAAGTGTGGGCTAACGTTTCTAGCGGGCATGGTGTTTCCATTTAGAAACCACTTCGACATGAAGATGCAGCCATTATGTTCCTCCAACACCATGAAGTGTGTACCAGGTGTTTAAAGTAACCGTAGGCCTGGATGCTTCATATTTAGGGTGGAGGTCACTTGGGCCCTGAAGACGATATCAGCATCTTTCTCGAAATGTTGGTACCCACGTACCATACTACATTATTTCCTGTCCCAGGAGGTTACAGTATTCATTCATTCTGCAGTCTGTTTTATGACAGGTCCTCAGCACATTTCAAAGTCAGTTTTCAGCAGAATGCGATTTATTGCTCCCTTTTCAATTTCTAGTATTCCGTCTTTCCTTTAGGTCATCCCATAGCTGCTTACGTCTTTTTTCTCTTCTTCCCATCACTTATTTCCTTCAATAATATGTTTTATAACGCGGTTCCTACACAAGATGTGACCAATCCAGTTATCCTTCCATCACTTTATTGTGTCTGGAATATTTTTTTCCTCCTTGATGCCATGTTATACTTCTACATTTCTTACATGATCAGTCCAACTGATTTTCTTCGTCCTTCTCCGGCACCACCTTTACAAACTTCTCAGGGATTTCTGATCTACTTTCCGATATCGCTCATTTGCGACCAGAGTGCCACAACTCAAAATTTGACATTTTTTAGTTACTGGTATAGAAAGAAACGTCTGCAGATGCACTTTTAACAGGTATAGTGTCATAACGCAGTTTGCAAAACTCGCCGCTGGACAGCAGTTGTGTCTTCGTTGCACTCAGAAAATTATAGCACTTCAAAACCTTTAAAAGTTTATCCTGAAAAATCACAAATTTTGAGTTGTGACACTGTTGTCGCAATTGAGCGATGTGTCCAAGTTTCAGCGCCGTACGAAGCTGTGCTCCAGTTGCAACGCCTTGGTAGTTTCTTTCATAATTTTATGTCGAAGTCGCTGGTGAAAATAGTCACAATATGTACAAATAAATTTGAGCATGGACAGGATGTGAGATTCGAGTTCTCACGGAGGTGACGACGCAGATCTTATCTTGCGAGAAGTGAAGCCGTGTATTTCGATATATGGACGCCGACGATTTAGAGTTGGCGAATTCTTCCATCTTCAAAACAGACCCTGCTTTGTCTCACTCGCCTGCATTTCCCATATCCGTACAGGCCACCTGCCTTCAGGCATATCAGAGAGATCAAAATGAACCATTCACAGATTAAATAACTTTAAGAGTTTCGAAACCCTTTCAGTAAATATATTTACCAGCAGAGAGATGCATTTCATGTAGAGTGCAATGTCGTGTATGGCTTCTTAACGTTTCAAATTTCACGAAAACTTCTTAGTTATCATAAAAATGAGAAATTATTTTCTATTTTAGTAGAACCACGTGGTTTAAGAATCAGTGAGTCGATACTTCAGCCTCGCATTATAGCTGTGTTTTGTTCGGTTTTAGCAGCCAACTGGGTTTGTTTCCCAAAATATTATTTTAGTGTTTTAGGTGCGTTCGCAAAATCGTGAAAAGACAATACTAGCCCCGTGATTTTTGTCCGTCTGTCCGCAAGGACCAGCTCGGCTCCCACTGGACGGATTTTCATGAAATTTGATATTTCAGTATGTTTTGAAAAATCTGTGGAGAAATTTTAAGTGTCGTCAGAATCGTTAAATATCTCTCTCGGTTCTTAGAATGAGAAATGTTTCAGACAAAGTCATAGAGAAAATCAAAACTCACAGTTTATATTCATTAGCTTTCTTTCGAACGTCGTGCCTTTTATGAGAAAATGTAGAAAGATATCGTACAGCCGGGCAGATCACAGAGGACAATACGGTGCATGCTCATTGCATGCTGGATACCAAAGGCTACAGACACACACTCAGAACATGTAATACTTACTGCTTTTCCATTGCAATAATGGTTGCACGAACGCGCATCAGTGTTACTTTATACGTTCATTGCCTGTCTTGTTGATAATGAAGATAAATTGTACATTTTTTCAGACCGGAAGTGACTGTATGTAATATAAGAGTGTAATCTTGTGAGGGGTCAAGACCATCACGTACATAAGTGGACTTCTAGCAGGACATCTCTCCAGATGGAGAAGGCTTCGCGCCATGTTATGGTAATACTTGAGTCCCTCATGACTAGGAAGATCGTCGCAGACTTTGTGGATAAGCTTATACCGTCAGTGGTAGTGAGGTTCATGCATCTGTTTTTTAGAAAGACAAAATGGCTCTTGCGACAGCTAGTTGTAGCCAGGTTATTGATTGGCGGGCGCGAGACGACGCGTAGGGCCTCGGGGAACCAGCCTACCAGGTGGGGCAGAGGAACCCGGGAAACAAGTGACTGTGCATGTGCATCGATCAAGATACATGTGTCTCACTGTTGACGTCTGTCACAATCTAGTAGTACCAGTGACGATGCCCTGCTCTGTTACTTACTACCACCCTTATTTTTTCTTCTACTGTTTTTTATTCTCTGATCTTATTTACCCTCTTTTATATTCCGTTTTTAGGCTTTACATTATCCGTTTCGGAACGTGGCTTCAGTAGCTCTTTACTGAAACGAATGCTAATTCAATGAACCGTAAAATATTGCTTTCTTGTACCGGAAATGGCCTTCCTAAGAACAGGGATCAGGCACTACCAGTTCCCGTGTATCGTGTTTTCACTTGAGGCGAATCTGCGAGGCGTTGAAAGACTGTCCCGTTCCTGGCACTTTCTTTTGGAGGGGGACAGGATGGTTTTCTGGACTAACTCAGCGGTTACCCCCAGCTCTATTCTTCACTCTTCCCCCCTCTTCGTCCCAATATTTTGTTCTACCTACTTGTGTACTTGTCTGTTGAGGTCTATTCTGGATATTATTTGCCGTCCGTAGCGTAATTCCGGAGGAAGTGACCATCTTTGATTTGGAGCAAAATACCAGGCTCTTAGGAGAATGAGAGCAAGAATAGTACAAAGCTCAGGACTGTGGCGTCGTGGGAAGGGCACAGTAACTGCCTGCATGGTGTTACAAACGGTACGTGAATAACACAGCCGAGCTTCCTACATGTCTTAATTATTTGGAAGAATTAAATCCACTGCTGCGTGTAACTTGCTGAGGGAGTATATTTGCATATAAATGTACGAAGTTGAGTCAAATGAAAACCTTAAATATTGTAATAGAATTGTGTATTAATTTTTAAGGTTTTCAGTTGACTCTCCCTCGTATATATATTGTAAATATAAAATTGTTCAGCGTGGTAATCGGTATATCCGCGCGTGTATACACTCGTGTGTGTATATATAATTTTATAATTTCTGGATAAAGTGAAGTCACGGCGCAAGGAGAGCGTAGCAGGAGTTAAGAGAAGAGGAACAGGCCTACATACTAAAATATTGTCGGAATACCTAAAGGGATGCTTACACATAGTTGGGAGAAAAACGTTGAAGTAGATCACAGTGAAAGAGTATAAGCGTTGGGATTAGACATACTGGTTCTTTTATGAGTACGATAATGAACGTTCAGGTTCCTTGAATGCTGAAGTTTCTAGTATGTCCATCACCAGCAATCCAACCCACTCCAACACGACACCCAACACTATTGAGTTCGTTTATTATTATTTTCTACAACATGTCGGTCGTTCATTCTCCATCATCATGTAGAAGATATAAGTACGTAAAGAAAGATTGTGTCTTTGCCTGCCGATGGTCGAAGAAGCGACCTGTAGCAAATAGTAATAACCGAAAGCATAGTGCTTGGGTGTTGTGTTTGTGTGGATCGGATTGGATTGCTAATGGTTGCCTGGCACAATGGGATGATGCTGTCCTAACTGGTACGTCTGTTATCTTTCCGAAAAGAACTGAGTTCCTCGGAGTTAGGCAGTTCGTCTTATAGTATTAGCCGAATTATTTTAATGGCGCATACAGACATTAGCATTTCAGACCGCAGTTCTCTTCAGCGGCCGGTTGTTTCCTGCCTCTCAGGGGAAAACAGTCTCAGCGCCCTTCCCTCAAACTCGCTCAAATCTACATACTACCTGCAGTTACACATCCATGAAAAGCAGCAGCTGGAAAGCAGGTTTTTTTTTTATAATTTAATACTTGCTTCTTTTGGCGGGACATAGAAAAATAAAACATGCGAAAAGGGTTACAGCGGGCGAACATTTCCCCCAATTCCACACAGTCTGTTGTCGTCACGGAAATAACTGAGATTTGGCTATGCCTTGCCCATGTATTTGAAAGTTTGGAACCATCCGGGTTTGATATTTTACACAGGTGTACAAGAAACCCCGTCTATGAGAGCTTAAGGTTTTTGTCGTGTTTACAAAATGTCTACCACACGATTCTCTCTTTAGCCATATTAACTGATTTCACTCCTTTGTAAAGTGTCTCTCGAAAATCCTTTACAGGCTCTTATTTTTCTCTTACTCTGAAGTTTTCCCACCCACATGTTTTAGGCATTTCCGATTTCCCCGATGAGTATCTTCAAAGATAAATGCATACATAATCTGCGTCTAGGGAGCGCAAATGAGACTCGATATTGAGAACTACTGTTGTGTTTATTTATGCAGGGATTTCACCCAAACTAATGCATCATTGTAGTTTTTCAGACCTTATATTGGAACATATTATTTGTCGATAAGAAACTGAGATGCACGCCTGTCACTGATTTATTAAGTCCCCGTAAATGGAGCACATAAAATGAACGTTTGAAGAAGACGTAACATAATCGGTCCTATGTCGCAGCGCGCCCATTCCGTGTGTTAATATGGTGTCCGAAACGTATTCGTGCTAGACGATGACCGTTAATGTTTTTGTAATAAAAGATATTTGTGTTGCATAAAACCTTTCTTTATTATCTGAGTTGAATAGCCAGAATACTGCAATAGGACTATAGATCTTCTCACAGTGTAGGCTTCTTTGGTCTCAATTTATTATCTGTTTATTTATTTGCTTATTTATTTCTGACATTTATTTACTTTAAGTTTCTTGTGGTAAACTTTACGCAGGTCCTTTAGACAACATTAAAGCCAGGGAAGGAGATATTTCTATTCACAATCACGTGACATTTCAACTCTGAATTACGTATGTTGGCTCGTGAACCTGATTAGAACCCTCGCCACGGCAGCCCCAAGATCGCTTTGCGGACAGACGTATAAATAATTAAGCTTGCTTTTAGTGCAGCACAAACTTTGGCGGTTGGACTCCTCCCCTACAATGCCTTCAAGATCACCACAAACCGTAGACATACGTATCATCGAAACTGTTAGTGGGTTTACCCCTCGCATAGGAATTTTGATTAACAGGGATGGGAAAAAATTGTGGAATAGAGTTATTTAGATGTAACACACCAAATGTCGTTCATCAGTACATGCGATGGCACGCTGAGGTAAACCGCGTTGCGCGGTAGTCCTACGTGAAAAATAGGGTTACGTGAATGCGGACACTTATGGACCCTCCCTCCCCTCAGTGCCTAAAATTTATACAATTTGGACTTCAGAAATTTTCATAGTTCTTGGGTAGCTGATCCTGTCAGCATCCGCTGTGGCTGAACAATCGTCCGCGTTTATCCGCTGCCATTTAGATTTGTCAGCTTCCGGCAAATCTTTTCCTCCATATATTTAATTACTTTCGACAGTGTATATTCCAAACCGCATTGGACAATGGGTTGCTCTGTTCGGCAGTAGAAAGTTTATACTTACCGAGTTCCACTTCCAAGTAAAGACGCGGACAAGATTCTGATTTAGTCATACCGACCTGCTTTCTTTACAACTTTTCCCCTGAAATTCATATTAGCGTCATCCTTCCATTTCCTTGTCGATATTACAAGTTTTCCAGATGAAAATCCTTTATGAATTCCTTGTCTCAGTGTCATAGCTATGGTTCTTCCTACCCCATCATAAATTTCTGTGCTCTAGAAATACCGTACATACCACAGAGTTTTGTATGCAGTTCTGTGTCTTGGTGGTATGGTCATTAATATTAAACCCCTTTGCATATTCGTACATCATTCCTCTGTCATTTCCTTACAAAAACCAGACTCGTGCAAAAGAACGCAAATACGTAGCATCGGAATTAATCTACTTCGTGCGCCAGAGGTACATTCGCCGTTCAGATTTCACCGAATGGTGGCACAAGTACGTACTTCGTTCCATTCGTCTCCATCTGTGAACAATGGGGAACAAACTGCAGGTCTCCTAACAGCAAACAAACACCAATCGGTCGTTACTACTGCAACGAGATATATCGATAGCATCTCTCGTTCGACTTACAGCTAGAGGCTGCAAGTGGGGAGAGAGGCAAAGAGACTCTCAAGCCAAGAGTTTTCTTGCGCCCATTCTTCTTTTCTGTCTACCACCCCACTTCTAGACCCACCTCTTTCCTTCATTTTCGTATTTTTAAGTCCTTTTTTCCCTTCCGTACGTCTTTCCCTGTCCCTTTTCTATTTTATTGTTCCCCAATGGCCGCCTTTCTCTTGTCTTTCGCCCAAGCAGAAAAGAAGTCTCTCTAAGGGGATGAAACAACTCACCCTATCGTCAAACCTGCTGCATTGCACCAGCTTTCCAATTAACGTTAGAGTGCTGTAAGTGACATGTAGGACTTGGTGTTTTCCTGTTATTTTCCTTAGTGGATTTGGAAGTTTCCTCGACTGCTAATCCACAATTATTGTCTCTTAATATGACATACTTCGTGATTGTTTCTGAACACTTCGAAGGCAGGGATTTTTGAGGGGTGCAAGTCAATTAGTCTTTTTTGATTTATATATTTCCTTAGTAATCCAGAGATAAGTGGCATATGTAGAAAGAAATTTTTGGTGCGTTATTTAACGACGTCGTCATTTGACGAGATTAACACCTGGTAGCGCCTATTATAGACGAATGGAACATCGTGGAATGACACGTACAGGCAAAGACCTAACTGCAAGGATAAAAACTTGTACCAGTGCCACTTTTTGCAGCAGAAATCTTTCATGGAATGTCCGCGAATTGAACCTATGACTCCGTGTTGACAGTTCGGGAGAATAACTGCAAAATGTCTGCACTGTTAAGAGTAACAGAATTAATATGAAACAGTGGGCCGCCTGCCTTCAGCTGGTGGTGGATCAAGCCAAGGAGTTGCTAGTCGTTGTGGTAATTTGATACAAATACAAAGTTCTGCCTCGAAACGGGTATTGGAAAGAGACATTTAGCTAACATTAAAATTGAGGAGTTTTAACATTGGCACGGGAGAATAGTTTATGAAGATGTGAAATGGATTTAGCTGGCTGATGGACTTCTACGATAATCCTTTATGATATCAATAACGACCCGTCTTGTTTCATATGTGCATGGAATAACTATAACCTACTTATCACTAACTCTGATAATGTCCGGCAAATTGGCAGACGAACACTGATAATTTACAGTAAACTGCAATATTGCTAAATGTGTGGCGTTTATCAGTCCCTTATTTCGGACTGTGATATGTTAATTATGCCAAAAACATGTAACTGTCATACGTAAAAAATGGAAAACGCTGAAGCTCGTCCCGAGTATGTAATAGCAATCAATCATTAGCATGTTAGTTGCACGCAGTCTGTAGGTGCGCATTGTCGCCACAATGCAGACTTCGTTGTAATATAAAGATCAGTTATGACGTGGAGATAAATAATAAAACGTGGGAGAATATACATATCTGGAACAGAGGAATACGTATCAAAATGACATTCATGACAAAAATTAGTGGCAGATTAAGTTGTGAAATGTCTTCATCAACTCAGTTCGTAATCTCGAATACCATCGCGTCATCTGACCAACAGCATAAAGACTAAAATATCCAGAAAGTATCGCTGTAAATGTTCTTTCGTTTCGAAGTTCAATTCATTCCTATTCTAATAATGGAGGAGAATGTATTGAGAGTGGGTGTTTAAAAATAAGAGTGCGAGGGAGGACGGTGGGAATATTTGTACCTAACAACGTGGACGTAAGAGGAGAATGGAGAAAATTACATAATTAAGAGCTTATAACAACATAGTCTTCGCCGAATGTTTTGAGGATAATTAGAACATGATCGGTGTGGTGGGCGGGACATGTAGCAGGCCATGGTCAGGCAAGAATGTCAGAAAAAACGTCAGTCGGGAAAAAGCCTAAAAAGAAGGGAAATTTGGAAAAAATAAGCATTAAATTATTATTTGAATAGATTTGAAAGGAAAGGATATGGGGGTGATGAATGTTTTCAGCTCAAGCATAATTTCCAGTAGCGGATTCTTCTGAAGGTACCGAAAAAACGTAGATTTTATTGGTTGAGCGACTATAAAACTGCACTATGGACGATAGTAGTCTGAAGACAATAAATTATCGTTGGTTTAATTTCCTGCCAACAGCGCTTCAATAAATTTTAAATGGTAAAATATGTGTTACTTATATCATTGTAGTACTATCGGTAAATGTGTTATTTATATTTCCTTAGTACTATCGGTAAATGTGTTATTTATATTTCCTTAGTACTATCGGCAAATGTGTTATTTATATTTCCGTAGTACTATCGGTAAATGTGTTATTTCTCTCTCATTAGTAATATCGGTAAATGTGTTTTGTCTCCTTAGTACTATCGGTAAATGTGTTATTTATATTTCCTTAGTACTATCGGTAAATGTGTTATTTCTGTGTCATTAGTAATATCGGTAAATGTGTTTTGTCTCCTTAGTACTATCGGTAAATGTGTTATTTATATCGCCTTAGTACAAAAGAAAAAAAGCTCCCCGAAAACGTTTTCTGTTGGACCTCCCACTTTTCGCCAGTACCAAGCGTCCGGCATGTGACCCCGAACAGTTTCATTTAGTGCCCAACTCAAGAATATGTAAATATTTTCCTCCGCGCCCCACATACACCATGCCAAGGCTTTTAGGAACAGAAACAACGTGTAGCCGGTCTAGTCCGGTTACGGCTTTCCTGTGTAAGAGTAATGAAGGATGTAACTTTGCCTCGGCAATGTACGGAATAAACTTTAGTGGCCTGCCTTAAGGACCCTCATGTCTATTTGGGGCTTGAGTGCTGAAAGAGCAGGGGGAAGATATCTATTCTTTATTTTCTCCTGGTTGTCTCAGCGGAAGGGCGGGAGGGGTTGGGAGGGGGGATCGATCGGTTCGCCATTACTGAGAGTGGCTGTGAAGTCGCACACAAACCCTGGCGGAGAGATATGTCATGCTGGCAGCAGGCAGAAACATAATAAAATACAAACAGGGACGCGAGCTGTATATAAATGTTTAAGACAATTACCACAACAGGGATATACATCCTGTGCAAACAGCAGGTTAGAGGGTTGTTTGACCGTGCATCTTCCTCATGAAATAAAATGAATGCCAACTTGATGCAACTAGGTAATTTTATTGATGTATTCTTATCTCGACATGTTTCGTGTACATACGCCCATCATCAGGAGCATTAGATGTTGAGTTGCAGCATATGGTTTTCCGCACCGAGTGCGGATGGAGCCGTGCACCATCCGCACCTTACACACGACCTGCGCAGCGGCTCTCAAGACCACCACCCATCCAAAAACTCGGCGCAGAAAACCATATGCTGCAACTCAGCATCTAATGCTCCTGATGATGGGCGTATGCGCCCGAAACATGTCGAGCTAAGAATACATCAATAAAATTACCTAGTTGCATTAAGTTGGCATTTCACTTTATTTCAGCAGGTTAGACTTGTGACTTCAACAAGTATGAGTAATTAACTGTGGAATAAGCGTGGAAACTGAATGCATTTAAAATGTCCATGCTCGAAAAGCGCGCTGTTAGTGTCGTGCCGAAAGTAAACGTTGTTAACAATTCTATGGAGAAATAGCCATGTCCGCACATTTACATGAATTTCAGGTGATGTATGTTAAAATAGAAACGGCAGAAATTCTAAAGCCAAGAAATGCCTTTTTCAAAGCTGTCGTGGGATTCAAAGTATAAATCAAAAATGCAATAACAATAAAAATAACACCGAAGAAATAAAAAGTAATACGTACAAATACAGTATAAAAAGGCTATAAAAAGAAAGGACTGGGATATTTGAAAAGAATTATCTGAAAACCGCACCCGAACGCCTCGCCATGTCGGTCGGAAAATAGTTACCGACGTTTAGGAGAAGGATACTACCTTGAGAGTCTAGCGTTCCAAGCGGAGTGATGTTAGACCCTGACAGTTGTGGCAGCACTTTGTGAGAGCCTCATATGTTGCTTTGTTATAAAAAAAATGGCGGTTTAAATACAATTTCTATTAAGTCCTTTAAGAATTTATTAAAGCTGTAAGGACAAAATTCTGGCCATGACAGGCACAAAAGAGACGTTGTGTTTGTGCAGTGGAAATGTTAACATCACCTTAAAAATTGGTTCTATACTTGTTAATGCCCTCGAGCTGGGTTAAAAAACGGGAACTATAAAATTACGACGCGATTATCTAATTAGTCGCTACACGTAAAGCCAGTGAACCCTATTTATGTTATTTTTTATGTAAAATATCTGGTTGTCATATCCAGCAATAATTAGTATAATTTCGTAACAATCCCGTGAAAACTTACCTTCACATAGCTGATAAGATGGCAAAACAAAACAACGAATTCTAATTCCTACAACTGTGTTACCACCTGCTGTCTTGTAAAATACTAGCTAGATAAACTGTTGTTTTACATCGGTCGCTGTTGATAATAAACTAGCGGACACTTGTTACTCAAGTAGGAATACTGATGTGAGAGAGTTCTAGGTCACTGAGAAAAGACGTTTTTAAATCATTCACAGGTACATCAGCAATATTAACCTTCAACAATTAAGATTAACCAAAATTATATTTAAAGATGCGTTTCGTACTGCGTAGTAAACACAACCAAATAAGTAGAAGCGGTAAAAGGAAATAATCACTGTTTGTTCTGAAAACCATGAAAACACATCAATGTAATTTTGATTTTAAACCTGGCGGTACATAAAAAGTTGATAAACATACTGGTGCTGTTCGGTGCGAAAAATGTTGTCTCTTGTTTTACAAACAGAAAAAATAGTATATCCATTGTGATGGTGTAGCAATGTATCCTTGTTCCACACAGAATAACGTCTAATGTTTTGGATTCTGAAAATGTGTTTAACATCGTGCTTGGTACAATACAGTAAGTGCGAGTGGACAGGTACTGATTCCAGCGCAGCAATTCTTAAGCTTTTAAGGTCAAATTTTTTTAAAATTTACATACAGCCAATTCTGATATTCAAAATACCTCCCAGTTTCCACAGCCCGGTTGCAGTTGGTTTAGTGAGCGGCACTAAACTATTTCTTATATATAATTCACTGGATGTACTGGTATATGACGTGAGAAGCAGGAAGTTAAACTAAGCACCCCATTAATTGTTATTGCCCGATATGTGTGTTCAGTTCATTAATCTAGAAAGCGTCATTTTTCTAAATTCGATCCAATTCTACAAATCCGTTTTATGAAATGTCTTTTAATATTACCTTCCCATTTTTGTGACTTTACCCAGTAATCCCTTCCTTTCGGCTTACCATTCAGATCTCCGTATTAATTTCCTATTTGCTCCAATTATAGAATTAGTTCATTGGGAATTCGTGTTTTTGTCCCGGAAGCAGATGACTAGAGCTAGGAAAAACTGATAAATTTGAAGAAAAAAAAACTTGGTCGTATGCTGTCACTGCAAAACGAAACATGGCTGCGAGCTGAATGCAATAGGCAGTGTGTCAGTGACGTGGGGCCGACACATCAGATACAAGTGATAGGGAGCCTAAAACATCAAGCCTAATATTTCAGTCTACTGTCACGGCCTAAAATGACCCTGCAGTTTCTCCATTTCGCCTGTAGTCCTTGACTGAAGAATCGCGGAAGAAATTGTTCTTTTGCCGCTTCCTTTTTCGGCCATTCCTTTCGCTCATCTTCCTTCTTATTCATTTTAACAATTCGAAGACAGTTGTAACCTCGTTCCTTAAATTTTATGTAGCTCTGTTACTTCCGACAAGGAAATGGCAGTCCACAAAATTGTTCTGTTTCTGGTATTAAGATCCACGCTCCACCCTTCATTTCGCGAGCTGGTAGATGTAAAATTGTAAAGCTGCCATAAAATCCAAGACCAGCTTCGTCTTGAGGAAACCTCCCCTCATGCGGTTATGGTCTCCGTAAAGTAATCGATTCTACGAAACTTTGAAATTCACCCCTCGACACACACACACACACATCAACCGTTCCTACCTTCCGGCAGCGGTTTAACAACCCCCAAATGTAAGACAAGGGAGAAAATGAAGTTCTCCTCTGATCAAGCACTTAATTTGAATAATTCTCTGGTCTGCCTAACTTTCCACAAGAGGGGCCAGAAAATTGATACTGCCTTGTAAGTTTGTTTACTTATTCGTTTATGACTTATTTCACGACGCTGTCAGTAGCTTAACTTTGTGTAGCGTCGAATTATAAGGTGGCAAATAGTGAAGACGACGGGACGTGGACGGAACTGATCGTCGCCGAATTTGAAATACCCTATGACATTCAGGTGACCGTGCATCGTGATGTATTCTTATGATAAAACCAACAAGATGCACCAATTTATCACATTTAATTTTGAAATAAAACTCTACATGTTTCGGACAGGTTTTCTGTCCATCATCAGGAGACTAGTACTGTACACACAGCAATAGGTATATGTCATACAGGTTATGCTGACTGCTTCCTAGTAAGGTAGTTAGGCAAAGAATTAGAAGGGTTAGTTATCTGGTCTTTTCAGGTGTTTAATATTGCTGAATGTATGGAAAAAGAGAGTGCTGAAGTCATGATAGCGGGACACGTTTGATTCTAGGTGTAAGTAGTTCAAAATTGGGTTGAGTTTTGTAAGGTTTCATGCGGGTAAGAGAGAAGAGTGAAATAACTTACTGGATTTTAAAAGGATCAGACGAATTATATAACGAGTCAGAAGAATAAGATGTCTTATTAAGAAGAGTAAAAGAATAATTTCAGACAACAAAGATAACATTAACATATATATTTTTTAAGTGAGAAGACGTTTATGACAAAACATTTGAAAGAAGGTTTGGTTTGAGAGTTTGGAGGCATTTATTTTTTGGCATTGATAATACGGCTGGCAGAATGCCTTAATTATGTACAAAATGTATTGTGTAGAACTAGACATAAATGTTGAAAAGAGGAAAAAGCAGCGTTAAAGCGACGCAGCCTTCTGTAGCGCTTAAATCTGAACCAAATAACACATGATGTAAGTGTATTGCATATGTAAAGTTAACTATTTAGGGAAAGGTTATTTGCCAAAAGAATAAACGTTTCATGTAACGATACATTTGATACGGCAATTACAGAAATTAAGAAACCCTATTGTTAGAATTAACAGAATTAATCTGCACAAAATTCGGTATTATTGTTTCGTCGGGTTTGACCAGTTCTTTTTTATTAGAAATACATCTGTTCAGTAGCTTCAGTTTGATTTGCGTTCAAATTTGACAATCAGTGAAGCGACAGTTAAGAACACCCTGTATTGTGGCAGACAGGCACAAATATTTCGAAGCGACATCCTGCGCCCATCTTCATGGAAAAAGTGATAGCAATCTGGAGACAGAACCTAACACAGGCCACTGAAAACAACAATGTGTCAGTTCTATCCATCTTTTCTCTTTCTTTTTGCATGATTCACCTTAATATGAATTATAGTCTTACAAACAATTTTCGAGACTTCTGCAATTCCTATCCGCCCACAAATTGTTAAAATTAAAGAATATTTCAACAGACGCACTGTGTTACAATATAGAGTTTTTACAACTGAAACACTAGAACTCCGACATGCTTCGATCCTTTCTTGTGGGTCATCCTCAGGCAATGTACTTCAGTGTTTGTGTAAAACCTAGATTGTAAATAATTGCGCACATACCTTAAGGAAAACCCCTCAATAAAGGGTCGAAACACGTCGGCGTTTTGTTGTTTTCATTGTACAAACTTTATATTGTAATATAGTAGCCTATATTTGTTGCAGCATTCCTGAATTTTCGAACCTTTTCCCAACTTAAACTGCATCTACATTCCTTGTCCTATCTCAGGAACATGCCAGACCCTACCTAACGTCCTGGCTTTAATAGGCCTAGCCATTGTTATTTAAATGACTTGTATAGATCACAAAATTCCTCCCTATATAAAATCCAAAAATTCACACTCAATTCTTCCCTGTTATACTCGAATATTTTCTTATTGACTTTGCGTTCTAACAGGATATATATTATTCACTTGAAATATTTTGACCTACTGAATATTTAAAGAACCAAGAAAGTGTAAATGCTTATTCTAAGCAATTTTATATATAAATTGCTATTGGCACAGTAAAACACATCTTGATATCATGATCGTTTAACATGAAGGACATTACGGTGCCCGTATATATAACATATTCTGAAAGTGTGTACCTTCTTGTTTTAGATCACTCATTTGTGTTTATTTGTCTTTTATAGGCCTAGTAGATTTTCAGCCAGTTTATGGCACAGCAAAATTAGCATATTTACTGCTGAACAAGTGTAACACTCACAATATGTCAGTTCTTGTTCAGGCATGTGCTGATCCTGGGAACATTTCAGTGCCGCTACGACAATAATATTTAGATATTGTCAAAGTTACGTGTTTTAACTCGAATTATTCCCGTACATGTTTGGTCGTAAAAGAGTGGAGGAACTGACGGAGAACTAGTATTTGTAATATGCAAAAGAAACGTAGTTCTCTGAACTGTTTACAAATAAAAACTTGAACACTTCTCTGTCCTGTATTAATACTTGTGTAACGTAACGAATTTATGAATGAAATGTTCTTTATTATTTATATTTCTGTAAGTAGAACTCAGTTGAATAATAGCAGGACAGCTGAATTTTATATTTTGTTGACCGTGTATCCCTGTGTAATCTTGTAAATAAAGCCAACGTGGTGCACAATTTTTCTTAGTATGTTTATTTCTTTTCTCTACTTGTTTCGGGCGACTATGTGCCCATCATGAAGAGAAATAACTGTATCTATGCGACACTTGGTATTTGTCACTCTGTATGGACACTGCACACTGCACACTGCAAACCAGACAGTCATCCATACAGAGTGACAAATACTAAGTGTCGCATAGATACAGTTATTTCTCTTCATGATGGGCACATAGTCGTCCGAAACAAGTAGAGAAAAGAAATAAACATACTAAGAAATATTGTGCACCACGTTGGCTTTATTTACAAGAGTAGAACAACTCGAAACAATTGTTATTTATAAAGGAATATTTCCTGAAAAAGGGGTGAACATTTATTTGCCCTATTTTTGCGCGGGTATTATTGAAGTTTGTGTTTCACATCTCCTGTACACCATAAAAAGCTGGTTTGAAATTCAGTTCAGTTACGCCGAACAGAGGTCCAAATATTATCAGCTTCAGACTGATTCATCACTTAAAAGCTCTTCAAAATATTTGATACGCAAAGAAAGATAAAGTAATGGCGCCAGATAAGGGCAATTCTAGTAGAAACGCCTGCCAACGTATCGTCTTTACATTTAATTTAATGACATTTACATTTATAAAAGATTTTAAATCAACATTTATGTCAGAGCAACAGCCTTCATTCCATGCCCTGAGCAATAAGGGATTTTGAAGGGAAAATGTGTATAATGAAAATCCCCGAAGACAAATAAGTCCATTACACACTGTGTCTCAGGTTTTAATTATGGAGGTTACCAAATGATGTGTATGCACAACAAACAAACCAGTACAATGAAACAGAATGGTAATCACAACGTCTTGCATAATGCATTTCACATAATATAAAATAACGACACTCTTGATGACAATAGAATTAGAACTGTTTAGTATTAGAATGGCTGTTGAATTTGTTAAGTAGGGAGATGTGATGTGTGAGTGATCTAAGTTTCTGAATGACGGAGAGCGACTAAGCCAAGTGGGCGTGTTTATCAGGCAGAAAGCCAAGCGAATAGCACTAAGACGAAGATTAAACTTTCGGCAACAAAGAAGAGGATAGAAGAGAGAACTCAGTTGATAATATTCGAAGAATGAAAGAATAATAATAGACCAATATCAACACAAAATACTGAGGTACAAAGAGAGGGACAGGGTTTCAGGAAGCACCCCAAACCGATGGAAAACTACCTACAGTGCAGTCTTTCAGTATTTGCCCGTATCTACAAACTAATCTTCCTTTAATGTATTTAAGCTAAAATTTGGTATTCATGTTTGATTTAGTATGCACTGTGGGTCTCCTACTGTGTGATTTAATTATCCTAGTTATAATGGCGAAGAACAGGTAAACAAGTTATGAATCCTCTCACTCTGTAGTTCTACAAATATGTTCCTCCCCCGCCACCTCCTGTTCAGCGAAGTCCAGGCCCTTAACACTGTACGCCCAGCCACACTGAACGCACTGTAGCTCGGTTTCAGGTCGGGGCATGTCTTGTGTTCATTTCTGGCCAGTTACGGATCATCGCCCACCGCTTTGTGGTGATAATGATGCCCTGCAAAGAGTAGACTGCAGAATTTGAATTACACCCACTGCAAAGCAGCAGCCCCTGATGGAAGGAAAGAACCCAAGACACATGATCCGAGACCGGAAATCACAAAAGACGAGAAAACGGCAATCTGCATTGTTCGAGTGCAGTTGCTTGCATGAGAGGCGATATATGGCGCCCATAAAGTGTTACTTTTATGTGCCTACTTGAGATGCACACTTAATGACGTTATTGAGCAAAAATGATTGCTGGTGTATGAAGCAGTTCTCTTATCCCTTCCAAAGCCAAGGAATTCTGTACTGTGCCGTCGGTTAGAGAAGGTAAAGGTAAATTTGTCCGCATGCACGACTGGATACACTACTAGGCCAAATGCAGGTTTAGCTTCACTCATTCTTAACCTCGGTACTAGATGGAGCTAAGTTACTAGTCTCACGTCCCAGCCTATTTACCCCTGTCGAAAGAGCCTACAAAATGAGTTCTAACCTATATTAAAGTTGCAGGTACTTGTGTCAGTGACGTATACATGCACATGACTTTACATACAGTACTGACATGATAATTGCATGCGTGCCTATCACTTATATATGTACGCGAAGTCTTTACAGCAAATATTTATGTAACCATTGCACGTAGGTTTATCAGTGATGCATGTATGGCTGTGTCGTTACAAGTATATTGACGTAGTAGTTTCTACAGCAGAATTCCTTTCAATGCAATCCTAACCGAAGGCAGGTGCCCACTTAAACACAGCAAACGGAACTGTAGATAAAATATTTAAAGCAATGTTCTTTCATGGAAAGTCGCTGCAAAATGAACACAAGCATTACTATGAATTCGACGTCAATCTCTTGACATCATTTTCAGCAGACTTACAGAATTTATGGCTACAATCCATGTCACGCAGCCTGCGTCTCCCGTCCCCAACACGTCATATATTTATTACAGTCTTGTAGCAAATCCTTGCATAAATTTCTCCCTTCCATTCTACGCACGAAATGTCTCGCTTAGAAATTCTTGCCCGTTTCAACGTACAATGAAGGCGTTACGAGACAAAAGAAAAATATTCAGGACTTCAGTATCCCTACAGTAGATGGAGTTAAATTGTCAGGCTACATGCTTCGGCTGTCTTGCCCCCACGTATCCGCTGAATAGGAAGCTGGGTGGCTCCCTGGGCACGTTGTGACTCGAGAGAAGAGACGGGTATTTCCTCGCCGGGAACTGAAGCCAGCACGACAGAAATGCTAACATAAATGACTGGTATACACGGAATTCCAGCGGACCTCGAAGACTATTTTTCTTACGGTGTTCTGCTTCTCCATATTTATCAGCATTATAAGATAATTACGTGAAAAACATTAGGCATGCGTTAAATACAAAGATTTTCAAAAAAAATAAAGTAACAAACCCTATCATACCGACATATTTATTGCCACTTCGATACGTTCATGGCACGTGTGTGGCAGATAGTACACAGCAGACTTACACGTATTCATTCACCACTGGAATTTAAGCGTCTGTCCTACCGCGACACAGGCCTGCTGTATCCAGGCGTGGAAGAAATCGGTGTGGTGTCCAATGTCTGTAGGAAACAGGTGACGGCTTTCTTCACGTTGCGTTTGTTGGAAATGTGACTTGGATTTTGGGTACCACCCTCCGTACGGTCCCGGAATTAATCAGTTACGAAGCAAAAAAGTCACACTACTATTTTGTGTCTGTGTTCTTGCCTTACTTGTCATGCATGCAAATCACATTTTCTGTGCTGCAGTATATTTTCATCTGTCACCTGCTTCGCTCTATTATATTTTAACACAGTATCTCATAAATGACATGATTTGGGGGAAATAAAAGGTACTGAACATAAACCGTGTGTTTGATTTTCTCTATAACTTTGAAACACTTCTCATTTCAAGAATAATTCAGCGCGATATGCACATAAATGTACACACGTCTTCATGTAAAGTACCCGTTTTCTAGCGAAATGCTAATGAAACTTAAATTTTCCCAACAGATTTTCGAAAAATCGACCAACATCATTTTCATAAAAATCCGTCCAGTGGGAGCCGAGACATTCCGCACGGACAGGCAGACATGAATGTGACAGTAGCTTCTTACAATTTTGCGAACGCGCCTAAAAACACTGTCCTAAAAAAGGTTGCAAGTCTGTCCAAGACCAACGAGTATAATATCATTTTAAAATTAGGATTACGTGGACTGAATGTCGCTTTCGCCTCACAAGGTTGCGCATTATCCAAGTTTTTATTGCTTATTTTAGGAATTGAATTCACATCTTTGGAGTGTTGTCTGGTAGAATATGGTTCACACCAAGGTCTACGAAAATCTCTGAACTCTTTGAGAACTTGAAATGGGTGATACAGTCAGACGGCTTGACTATCAGACAAGCCTCCTCCTTTTCACCGTAAAAAAGAAAGGCAATGTACGTATAACGTAGCATTAAAGCGCATTCGTGCAGCCATTGTTGTACTGGAAAAGCAGTAGGTATTGCATATTCTGAGTGTGTGTTTGTGTGTAGCCTTAGGTATCTAGCAAGCAATGCGCATGCGCTGTAGTATATCGTCATCTGTGGCGCGTCCGGCTGTACAATATTTTTGCACATTATCTCATAAACGGCAAGATTTGCGGACAAACGTGATTGAACATAAAGTGTTTGAATTTTCTCTGTAAGTTTTGTTTGGCAAATTTCTCATTTAAAGAAGAAGTGAGTAGGATATTATTATAAATGTGCATATGTCTGTGTAAAGTACCCTTTATTCTTGTCAGATTCTATTTGAGACTCGAACTGTCTCGACAGTTTTTCGAAAAACATTCAAATATCAAATCCCATGAAAGTCCGTCCAATGGGCGGACACACAGACATGACAAGGCTAATAGTAGCTGTTTGCATTGTTTCTAAAGCTCCTGAAGAGGGAGACTAGTATGAAACATCTGCTACACGAAATACAAGTACGTAATAACATACAAGTACAAACATTGAAGGAGTTTTGTTTCAAGGAGCAGTACCCTTGTTTTATCTCTTATCACTGTGCAATGTATACGTAGCTGAGAAAACATTAAAAATAGAAGAACAGCCAGATAAACAAAAATGCGTTTTTTGTCATGTTCATCAGGAGAGAAAGGCCGATTCACATCGCATCCAGACACACTACTGCATTTCTTCCACACAGATTTAGCATATGTGAGTACAACATGCAATGGAAATACTGCGTGATGACTGGCAGGTCTTTCATTGCTCTGTTACGTCCACGGCAGGACATAAGAAACCGCCAGCGAAGTTACATTTTGATATAGCTTACACTGGGAGTGTATCGCTGACAAAAGTATAGAAAAAAAGGTATTATCGGTTAAGGTTTCACTCCTCTCCTGATTACTGAGATGTCACTGTACTTTGCTATTTATGTCTTAACCCCCACACTTACCTTTCAGTTGGTTGTTACTTTTCTAGAACTAGAGAAAAAAGAAATTGGTTTTGAGTAACACGTTCAGATAGTAGTTACAGTGATAGTTTGTAACAAACACACAAACATACAGAGAGCAAAATATGGTACTTCTTTGAGATGTGCAAAGTTGTAAAGCAAGCAGGGTACGTGTGGTAACTCTGTTTACATTTCGTTAAGTCTAATTCTGCGTCTTTATCGATGGGAAAATAGGAGAAATCTACGGTGAGGTAAGAAAGTGAATTGCCCTAGGGGATTTATTTCCGTTTCTCATGCAGCGTGCAGTTTTATAGTCCTGCCATTAATGGCTTGCTGTAGAAGACACTTTCTTAGGTTTTAGAGATCTGAAATTGGTTTCGCTTGAAATATTCCCGTAATTATGTACGATGTATAGCGGCAATGAAACAGTAGCAGATATTGCGGGGGGGG
>Ga0123354_10001046_pt1 | contig 31802 bp, 34 predicted proteins | sample TergutLab28metaG_2_FD_97872 | JGI IMG/M metagenome (GOLD analysis project Ga0123354, IMG submission 97872) | Labiotermes labralis P4 segment gut microbial communities from Petit-Saut dam, French Guiana - Lab288 P4 | ecosystem: Host-associated > Arthropoda: Insects > Digestive system > Gut ... | reverse complement strand
TCGCCGACCTGTGCGCCCGCCACCAGGTGACGCTTATCGCCGACGAGGTGTTCGCCCCCTTCTGGCTGGACCGGGGTTCTCCCGCCCCGAGCCTGGCGGACGTCGCCGACGATGTGACCGTCGCTGTTCTCGACGGTTTGTCGAAGTCGCTGGCTGCCCCCCAACTCAAGGCTGCGTGGTTGCGTCTGTCGGGCGCTGACGAGGTGTTCGCCCAGGCCCTGGACGCGGTCGCTGACGCGTACCTGTCGGTCAGCGCCCCTGTTGCCTGCGCTTTGCCGAACCTGTTGGGTCTGGTCGACGACCAGGTGCCCCGGGTGCGTGCCCGCCTGGCCGCCAACCTCGCCACGGCACGTGCCGTCCTGGCTGCCCCGTGCCGTGTGCGCCGCACTGACGGTGGTTGGAGCGTCCTGGTCGATGTCCCCCGGACCCGCGACGACGACACCCTGGCCACCCACGTGCTCCACGCTGGTCTGTGTGCCCACCCCGGTTGGCTCTATGACCTGCCTGACCCGGCCACGTTGTCCTTGTCTCTTCTGCTCGACCCTGACCAGTTCGCCGACGGTTGCCGTCGGCTACGTGCCGTTGTCGTCGTCCGAGCTCTGCCTGCCTGTGTGTCCACTGTCATGGGGTGAACATCAACCGATGACCGAGGGGCGAACGAGGGTGCGAGATGCGAGTTCCCGGGCTTGCGCGACCCGGTTCGGTCCGCTCCGCACGGCTCTCGGGCCGAAGTTGTCTGTGTGGTTCGACCTGCGGAATCGCCCCGTATCTTCGACGATGGTGGGATGGACGAGTACGACATCGTTGTCGTAGGCGCTGGCGCGGTCGGCCAGACCGCCGCACAACGGGCGGTTCGGACAGGGTTGTCCGTGGCGCTCGTGGAGAGCGAGCTAGTGGGCGGCGAGGACGCTTTTTGGGCCTCCCGGCCGTCGAAGGTGTTGCTGCGCCCTGGCACGGTGCTCGGTGACGCACGGGCTGTGCCGGGGTTGGACGCTGGCGAGGTAGACACGGACGCGACGTTCGCCCGCCGCGACACGGTGGTCGGGCACTGGCGTGACGACGAAGAGATGGGCTGGTTGCGCAACACCCTGGTCACAGTGTTGCGGGGGATGGTCCGCCTGGTTGGCGAGAAGACCATGTCTGTGTCCACCGCTGACGGTGACAGGACTGTGGTTGCCCGGCACGCGGTGATCGTGGCGACCGGGTCTGAGCCGACCATTCCTGACGTGCCGGGTCTGGCGCAGGCCCGGTTCTGGACGTCGCGGGACGCCACGTCTTCCCACCATGTGCCGCAGCGCCTGGTGGTGCTCGGCGGCGGACCAGCCGGTGTCGAGGCCACCCAGGCGTACCAGGCGCTGGGGGCGCAGGTCACGCTGCTCGCCCGCACCCGGCGGTTGCTGCCGAAGGCTGAACCGTTCGTCGGCACGATCATGGCTGACGCGATGACCGCTGCGGGGGTGCGGGTGCTCACCGACGTTCACGCCGAGCGGGTGTGGCGCGATGCCAGCGGGGTGCATGTCCAGGTCAACCACCGCGGTGCGTCCACCCGCGTCGACGCTGACGAGTTGCTCGTTGTCACCGGCCGCCACCCCGTGACCAGCGACCTGGGCCTGGAGACCATCGGACTGACCCCAGGCGACCCGTTGCCCATCGACTCGTGCGGCCAGGTGGTCGGGGTCGTCGGCGACTGGTTGTACGCCGTTGGTGACGTCACTGGTCTCAGTGGCACCACCCACCACGGCCAGTACCACGCACGGGTCGCCGGGGATGTGGTCGCTGCCCGGTTCGGCTCCGACCTGCTCGCCCGTGTTGCTGAGAGCAAGGCCAGTGTGCGGTACCGCATCTCCAGCGCGTCCACTGCCCAGGTGCTGTGCACCAGGCCCGAGGTCGCCTGGGCGGGTGTGACGTTGGCTGAGGCCCGCAAAGCCCGTCGGATGGCCCGTGTGGTGGACGTGGACATGTCAGAGCTGCCCAGCGCCGCGGTCCGTGGCACGGGCTACGAAGGGCAGGCCCGTTTCGTCGTCGACGCTTCCCGCCAGACCGTTATCGGGGTGACGTTTGTGGGGCCCGGTGTCGGCGAGATCATCCACGCCGCGACTATCGCGGTCGCCGCCGAGGTCTCCCTCGACGCCTTGTGGCACGCAACGCCAGTCCACCCGACCCTCTCTGAGGTGTGGGGCCGCTTCCTGTCCGAGTACGCCTGCTGCTGACGGGGGTGACATTTCCGACAGTTGGAACATCTTGGGCAGGAGAGCGTTCTAACATGTGGGCACCTCGGGAGGTGTTGGTCCGCCTCGGCGGTGCAGCGCGGCATCGCTATGCCCGGGTCCGCACAGTCGGCCGTGCCCGTCTCGGCAGAGTGGAGTGGGTTCATGGATGTTGCTGGCTTCGAACGACGGGTTCTCGTGACCTGGGTGGCTGTGATGCTGGCTGTGGTGCCCGCCGCAGGGTGCAGCCGCGACGACCCACCCCCAGTGCCGGCCCCGCCGCCGGCCCTGAGCCCCAGCGACCCTTCAGATGGGTCACCGTGCTCGGAGACCACGCTGCGGAAGGCCCGCGACGACCGGCAAAACTCTCCACTGTTCGAGCGGGAAGCCTCAGAAGGCCACCCGTACTACTACGACTACTTCCAGGTGCACGCATGCGAAGGCGGCTGGGCCCTGGTCGAGTCGTCGCACTCAGGCGGATCAACTTTCAACTTCTGGCTGATGCACCAGGAAGACCCAACCTGGCACCTGGTCGCCGTAGCCGGCACCTGGATAGACACCCCCCTGGACGAACCCCTGTTCCTCACCGAAGAACTCGCAAAGAAGGGCTACTCCGCCGAAGAGATAAAGTCAGCCGTAGGCGAAAAAACCAGTGTAGGAAGACCAGTATTCGACTCCGCACCAGTAGCCCCGGCCTAGCCACACGGTGTGGCGTGGCCAGTCTTGTGCTCGGCAGCGCCCGACTCGAACCCGAGTGGGGCAACGAGCCGAAGGCGTGGACGAACGGACGAGCCGTCGCATCGGCGTCGATCAACTCTTCGTGCAGGTGCTCGGTGGCCGTCCGGAACCGGTCACCGACATCGGTGTTCCTCAACTCGGCGAGCGGGCCGAGCAAGGCAGACTGGTCCATAGCCATCGTGCGGTGCGTCCCTTTGTGAGTTTCACAGACAGGTCTCACTGACCATCGCAAGATGACCCCTCCAAGCCATGGACACCACGAGCCAGAAGACCGGAAACTACACCACCCAAAGGGACGCCACCGCATGGTCAGCCGCCCTCCGGCGGCACTCGTCGCCGATTAGTCCTCTCCGCCTGCCCCGTTGTCCATAATTGTGACCACTCTACAAAACACCCCCCTTCAAGTCAATACCGCCACGATCAATTCGGTATCCGAACCACTCTTTGACCTGAGGATGGTTGCGGAGGTCCACCGAAATATCGCCGTTCGGTGAGTCGCGTTGCTCCAACTGGTCCACGTCGCCAAAGTAAGAAACTCTGACTCTGTCTGCAATTCGGCATTCTTTGCGAAGCACAAGGCTACTTGAAAAATCTGCGACCGGCCGGTTGAATTTCCAGTCCATTGTTTCGGTCTGTCCATCGAGAAGCGTCTTCATATACTCTGGCCAGAAGATGACAACCTTGAATTGTCTGCGCCGGTTCGGAGTCAGAGGAGGGTCAAAGTTGAGGAATATTCGAAGATGCGAGTCTTGCCAGGTCGTGGTGCTACGAATCCTTGCACCATCACCACATCCATCATCGATTGTCAGTGCCTGCACGCGAACCTTTTCCTTGATGCGATCAGGCAACGGTACTCCCTCGGTTCGGCTTCGGTGCATCCAAATCAAATCGATTGCCTCGCCGCCTACGACGATGCTCTCAGATACCACTATCGTTGTGTCGCCGTTTTTCCCGACCGTCAACACCTCGTGCCATTTCTCGATACTGTAGAAATCGGACTCACGCGGGCGCGCCCACGCGGCTTTTGTGAACCATATCAATGATTGCTCTCGATCCACGAGTCTGTTGCAAAGCCGACGGTGAGATCTGACCAGGCTTACGATTATGATAATTAGGACAAAAGTGACTACTCCAAAAACATAGTACAGTGCAGTTTGTGCGCTCTCTGCGGCGTTGGGAAACAGACCAATAGTGACCAAGGTTGCGATGGTAGCCAGCATCGACCCAATGATGCCAAATATTCCTTTACGCTCGACGAGGTCGGAGACGATCTCCTCCAACTGGTGCACCATCAGGCAAATCTAGAGTCCAGCCAGACTGGCGTGCAACAGGAACCGGACATCTTGCCCCATCTGAGACATTCGGGCGATTTGTTTCACCCGCCGGGCCTCTCCCGGGGTTCATACATCTGTTCGACGGCACCATCTGTGCTGCTCAGCGCTGTGAAAATGTCGTGCCTCAGATCATCCGACGGCTGAACTGCGACGAGCAACGTGCTTGTGTCGAGCAGATCGGGCCTGACTACAAAGCTGTGCTCTTCCATAGCCACATCCTTTCAATCCCTGTCTAGATTTTCAATAGTCCCGGACGCCGCATTAGAGAGGTTCTTCGCATCTGAGGGTGGGTCATGGGTCGAGGCCGCCAGCGATTAGGAGAATGCGTAGACGGTAGTTGTCGTAGTTGCGTGGCGATAGGCCGATTCGACAGGTCGAGTTGAAGCTAGACACGGGCCCCGAGGCCAGCATGAGCCCGTCTTACGGCCATCTGCGTCATCGCTGATCCGGCCTACAACCAGTTCCTCTACCAGTCAGTCCTGATCGACACCGACGATGAGCACCAGATCGGCAACGGCGCCACCAGGACCGAGGTGTTCGTTGCGTTGGACAAGTTGGCCGAGCAGGTGACGGCGGAAGCGGCTTCGACGGTCAATGGCGACTCGGGCGAGGTGTTAGACGTGTTGGTGGATGGCAAGACGGCGGCACGTGACCAGATGGACCACCGATCGGGCGGGTTGCTACCGGCTCGAACCCACTACCACCTGGATCACCAAGCCCACTCCGCGAAACACGAACGGGCTGGTCAGAGGCTACGTATCGTAGACTCCGACCAGCCCGCCGTGAGCCATGCTGACCCCTGTTCGAACAAGGGGCGGTTGGGGTGCCCGGGTACACAAGACTCGAACCTGAGCGACCCCGATAACAAAGAACCCGCAGGCCAAACGGTCGCGGATTCGAACAAGGACTACCTGGGGCGCTTCCTCACACTCTCCTCGAACCTGAGCGTAGACCCTGAGCCCGTCGCCGCAGCCTGGTCCGCCGCCATCCGGCAGCGCACACAGAGCCAGCGAGCCGCCCAGCGCCAGAAGAGCGCGGCGAAACGCACCGAGCCTACAATAGTACAAATGTACGAACAAGGTCAAGGCATCCGTCCTATCGCCGCCGCGCTGGGCATCAACCGCTCGGTCGTACGGCGAGTGCTGAACCAGCACGACGTACCCCGGCGTGGGCCGACCCTGCCCGACCACCGAGCGCACGAGATCCGTCGTCTCTACGACTCTGGCCTGTCCATCGCCGCGCTGGCGGCCCGCCTGGGCGTCGGCAAGACCACGTTGCAGCGGTTCATGCACCGCAACGGCATCACGACTCGGGACAAGCATGGGCGGGTGCGGGCGGTGGCATGAGGTACCCATCTCTCTGGACAGGTGAAACAGGTGTTGACCTGCGAAGACGGCTAGGCTTCAGGAGTGGACAGAGATGACCTGCCTCCCAACGACGTGCCTGACGACCCCGCCGCTGATGACATAGCCTTCGACGCCATCGAGCCCGAAACCAGCCCTCTGGTGGACGACGCGCGCACCCCTGTTCTGGAGCGTCGCGTTCTGGACGAGTTGCTTGCTGCCAGGAAGACCGCTGAGGGTCTAACCCAAGGCCAGATGGCCCGCTCACCAACCCTGACGGCGCTGCTTGGCGACTCCGACCCGGTAGCGGCGCTCGATCACCTGCTCCGTAGCGTCATGGAGCACACAGCCACCACCGACGATCCGCTGGCCGTGACGGCAGCGGCCTACTCGCTGGGCCTGGCCCGTGAACTAGACAGCAGGGCCGACACCCACTTGGCACGGCTAGAAGCGTTCGGTCAGAAGTTCGGCTTCGAGCAACGTCAGGCCCGTCGCTACTCGGACAAGGGTGTGAAGGAACTAACCCGTCTGGTGACGACCACTTGGATGCGTCAGGCTCAACCTGAACTGCATCTCATCGTGATCGGGTTGAGTCCAGAGTCCGTCGCTCTGACCATCGACACCCAGGTGCGGGCTGAGACGCCGATGCGGACGCCACGGCTTGGCCTGTCGCGTGACGACCAACCGATGCAACAGGTCGAGTTGGAGTTCGACACCAACCCAGAGGCCGACCCAAACCCGTCGTACGTGTGCAAGCAGCTGGCACGACCGGCACGTTTCGACCTTGGCACCCACTCCACACGGTTCCTACTGCGCTGGGCACCGCTGTGGCCAAAGTTCACTGTGGCCATCATGGAGCAGGTTCGACTAGATGCTGATGTGGCGGTTGAGGCTTTTGGGAATACGGTTGGGGTTGTGGTGAGTGGGAAGGATTAGGGGCACAAACAATGCAGTGGTGCGTTGGAGCCACACGCTACCCGTTTGGCCTAGTAGAAAAACCTGTTTGAGTGGCAAGTCTGTCAAGCACTGTTCACTGAGTCAGATCAGGGCGTGCATGGACTGCCTGCTAGGTGCTCGTCTAATAGTGCAGTTCAGTGATGTATAGGTGGTCCCACACCGCAAGTCTCATAAGTGATACAAGGGTGAGAAGGTGCGAAGTCTACAGCGTCAACCATGAGTGGTCAAGTGTTGTGATTTACGCAACGTCGGTGTTGTGAAAAATACTGGCAGATCGCAGCCATCTACCAGAGGCGAGGGGTGAAGAGCCACCTGTGGGTGAAGGTGAACTATTGACATGCCTGCACAGGGGGCGCAAGATGGAGTCGTGAATCGGATGCTGCCTTCCGAAGTAGAATTGCGGTCGTACAGTCCTGCTGACGAGTTCGCCGTCGCAGACCAGAACCGCGTATTTGGCTTTCAAGACTTCAGACAGATCGACCCAACCTCTCCGCTCATTGATGCGATTTATATACCAACGCAACAACACCGGCCTGAGTTGGCCACGCCGATGGCCACGCTGCTAAAACACGCAAAGTCGGTCCATATTCTCTGCTCGGGTGTCGCCCCGACATGGGCGAGATACGATAGCAATGTAGTTGTTTGGGAGAATCTATCGACATACTTCGATACCGATGCGTTCATACGCCTGCCCGGGAACGCGAACAGCTCTTCAAGTATTTTACCAGAGTTTGATATTCCTGAAAAACGACAATTCGCCCTTGAGCGGTCCAGAAATCTGGGGTTGCACAATATTGGACTACTGGATGACGACATTACATTGAGCGACGAAGACTTATTGGCGGCACGTAGTTCACTCAGTGATCATGCTGCTGCGACTTTCTATGTGCTTGGCCATCCGGATGTATCAACTCTTGATCACATCGAGAGAATCGTGATGAGGACCAAGTCAAGGGTGTCGCCAGGAGGAAGTTCATTATTTCTTAGAGTCGAACAGGCGACGGGTCGCTTTCCTAAGATATACAACGAGGATTGGATATTCTTGTTACAGCAACAACGGTCTGAAAACCCGATCGCCGTAGGTATCGCTCGCCAGCGGCCCAGAATGCCTTATCGCGCCGATGGTGCGACACGGTTTGAACAGTTAGGAGACCTACTTGCCGAAGGCATGAAGGCGCGGGCTGAACAGGACTTCGATCCGATGGGAGGAGACATCGATTTCTGGAACAGTATTCGCAGAAAGCAAGTACGGCGAGTTGAAGGCTTGCTTGCATTGTCTGAAGACCAGAGAATCACGCGAGCCCTAGATGCTGCGCGTGAGGAGATCAACAGCATCAACCCCAGAGAGTTGGTTGGACTCGTGAACACGTACTCGAAGGAGACTGTCTGATGAAAGAACACCCCATTGAGATTCCAGGATATGATGGTACGGTATCTGGTACGGTCGCGATACCCGACCACTCCACAAGTTCCTCCGTGTATATCCTTTCGCATGGCATTACTACCGGAAAGGATGAGTATCTCGATTTCTATCGAAAGGTTGCCAGCGGGCTAGCAGCCTACGGACATGCCTCGATTAGAATTGACCATAGAGGTCATGGCCAGAGTTCATTTTCTAGCCAAGACCTCAATCTGTTCAATATGACGCAAGACCTGGTAGCCTCTGCTGAGTGGGCTACGGAACATCTCGGTAGCAATTCAGTTGTCGCCGTTGGAACCAGTTTTGGCGCTCCTTCTGCTATAATGCTGGGCAGGCTGATGCCACAGGTGAAAGCTGTCGGTCTGATCGCTCCAGTAACTGATCTGCTTGGTTTATACGTTGAGCCAGCAGACAGGGACCGTAGAGAAAGATATGCTGGAATTATTGATCTGGCACGGGGAGCGACAACTCCGATTGTTCTAGATGAACGAATCGCTGTCGGCCCAAGGCTTGCCTTCGAGTTCATCACCATCAATTTGGACACTGTCATCGGAGCACTGGCACAGCCGGTGCTCATCATGCACGGCACTCTCGATGGAGCGATTCCTGTCGAACACTCGCGTCGCTTGGCACGAGTTCACGGTGGAGTTCGACTCATAGAATTTGAAGGGATGGAACACGGCTTCACGGAAGTTGGCGATGAAACAGGAATGAACCCAGGATCGATCGCAAACTTGCAGCGCATCGTAGATTCTCTGGCGTCACTGGCATGACTGAACCAGAGCCCATAGTCCATTCGACGTCGCTTATTGGTTCGCCGCACAGAATGCTGCAAGGTTTTGTTCGCTCGAAGAACCAGCGCATCCTTCAGGGCGATGTGGAATTTGCCGGCGTTGCCGAGGTAGGGGCCTATGCCATTGTAGGCTGTGGGAGTAAAATCGGCCAACGTGTGATAATCGATCGAATGTGCCAGATTGACCAAGATGTTGTGATAGGAGACGATGTTCTGGTCATCTATCAGGCAAGAATAGGGGCAGGATGCAGAATTGGTTCCAACTGTGTGATCGGCGGTATCCTCTGCGAAGATACTCACGTTGGAGAGGGAGCTCAGGTATTTGGACGTTTGGTCCACCGGCACCTCGACCCGGCCCAAAGTTGGGATCATCGTGCGGAGTTCGACCGTGGGCCGAAGATCGACCGCGGCGCTTTCGTAGGACACGAATCTTTGCTGATTGGCGATATCTTGATCGGAGAGCGTTCTTATGTATGTGGCGGAGCCATAGTGACTCGTGATGTGCCGCCGAAACACATTGCCTACGGTGTGAACAACATCGTTCACCACAACGAATGGCCAGGCGAATTGTCAGAGTCCCCCTTCTTCCGGGAGTGATGCGTGGAACTTTACTTCTCAACGTTCGGACTGCACAATCCATACTTGAGTCTTCCGCTGCCTGACCATGCTGTGTATCCGATTGCTGTCGAGGGAGATAGTGGGCTGGATTTTGACTATTCATCGCTATTGCTTGGTGACACTTATCGAGCGGATGTTGGGATGCTCGACTATCTCAGCAATTGCGGGCTACCCCACGTTAGACAGATTGTCACTAGCCTTACGCGCTTGGAAGACTCCGGGCTTTTGTATCGTATAGACGCTGAGCAAATATTGTCGGAGAATCGACAGGAGATTGCGGAAAAAGTGGAGCAGACTCTTGAAGATTGGAGGCCCTGGAGGGAGATAGTGGCTGATCAGTGGAGGATTTTGTCCGCCTCGCGAAACAGTTTTGTTGACCGTAACGTTCCCGATGACAGAAGATTTATCAACGCCAACCACTATACGTTGCTGAACGCGTTGATAGTTCGCGATGAGAAGATTACGAGCGCTAGCCTCCGAAATGCATATAGGGTGTTGCTAGAGAAGGACATTTCGACGTTCGATGACGACGACGCGGAACTTGTGAAGATGGTCGCTCGACCACTGCTGTTCCACATAGTCGGCAATGACTGTATCCAGTATTGCGCCGGAGTTACGGTATTGGATTGGGACGACAGCGAAGAGTATTATCGTCGCGTGTTTTCGCTCAGGTGGGGTCCGGATGGAGAGGAGTTGAATTTGCAGGCTGCCGCAAGAAGGTTCTTTGAGTTGGCCGCGCCCGGCTTGCGCCCCAACAACATCGATGCTGTGATCAGATTCGTACACAGCGATGGTGCTGTGGCTCGGTTGCGATCGGATCTCGCTTCGATGATCGCATTAGGCGAAATTCCTGATAGTAGTGCCGTGGCCGCCTATTTCGCTGAAGCGCTGAGGGCAGAACTCACCACGCGGCGCACTGAACGTAAGTTTCGATTCTTTGCCGACTTAGTATCAATATTTTCTCCTCCGGCTGCACAGATCACTATGAGCGCTGTAGAAGGGGCAATAGGCACACGCGATCAAAAGAAACGAGGTTCTTGGATGTATGCCATGCAGGGAGCGGTAAGCAAGTCTGCCCACTGAGTTCAGAGCAATGGACGACGTATCTATCGCCAGATTTCGGCTTCCCTCAGGCACTACACCGGCATTTGGCTGTTCTCTCCATCGTGACACATTCGTCTTGTTTATATTGGCCTCGAACAACTTTATGGAGCGCGTTCACCCATCGCTGCCTTCCGGCTCTCCCTCGAGCGCCCCCGCGTTCCGCTGCGACTCGCGCGCGATCATGCGTTTCTGCTCCTCCTCATCGAAACATATGAAAAATTCTCCGTACCTTGTAGCCGGCGCGCCATCTCTATAGGTTCCAACGAGTTGTCTCCGCGAGGCCTCGTACTGGAGGGTCATAATACCTCGAATCGGTGCACGCGCTCCTTCGGAATTATATACAAGGCTGATTCTGCTGCCGCTAATTAATACCGCCTCGGAGGTCCAGCTCGAACTATATGACCCATCAGCTCGGATGTTCGTCCCCTGCATAGAGATATTCGAACCATCATAGTTGATGCTACATGGCCCAAATCGAAAACCGAGGTCTCTCTCATCGGTTGCGTCAATCACTGTGAACACCTGGAACCACTCGCCGCAAATGTGGGCCAACATGGTCTTAGAATAGTAATATTTCACGATCCTGTCAAACAGAAACGAGGATAGTACGAGAGAGACTGCGATTCCGATGACTAAACTGAGGAGAAGGCGTACCCACCGGCCGCCGCCTACTGTAGAAGTGGCAAACAACTCCTCAAATGATATAGTGACAACGACGCACACTGATATGCAAGTCATCGCGATTGCCTTGTACTGACTTCTCGGCATCATTGCGGCCCCATTCAGATAGCCTGTCCGTGTCCAAGTAACGTATCTTCAACGTCGGCCAATCGAACGATCCATCGACTCCTTTCGCGGCAGGGCCTGGAAGACGGCAATATGGCGTATGGCTACTCGGTGGCCATCATACCGTTACTACCTGGTGAGACCTGATGTGCCTCACGGATCAGGTCTGAGTGGGGCTACGTGCGGATCGCACAGGGTTCGGAGGCAACACGCTGCCCAAGGGCTGACGCTGGCGAACGTTCGGTAGCGGCCTGAGCACTGGTGACGGTTGCTGTGCCATCGGTCGAAGCGCCAGCGGTGGACGCCGTGCCGTCAGTGGTCGCCGCTGGCACGGCGTCTACAACGACATGACGCTCCTGCGCAACTGCTTCGCTGAACCCATCTCCGCTGGTCATGGCCTACATCTTGCCACCGACGCCCCCTGGCGACCCGACGAACATGGTGCGAATCGCGGCACATGTCACTTTCATGTCACGACGAGTGTCGTCGTCGTGCTCCAGGCTCGGGGAACCAGGCCGCCGCGCCAGAGCGATGGCCTCGAACCACCGAAGGAGCGTCGTCTATGTCCAACCTCACCCCCTACAGCGGTGGCGGAGGTCTCACCCCTGGTGGCGGCCTGCTGTCGCGCTACAGCGGCGTAGCCAGAGAGACGAACCGCGAACTGGTTCGTGTCCAAGGTCAAGCCATGATCCGTGCCCTTCAGACTGACGTTGAGGCTCGGCTGGCTGACATCAAGATCGGTGCTGCTGCGGGCTTGGGAACCTCTGCACAGCAGCATGTCGCCACTATGACGGCGATGGAAGGCGAACTCGTCAAAGCCGTGCCTCTGGCCGCTGCTCGGCTGGAGATGATCGGCAACATCACGGCCATCGGCACCACCGAAATTGTGACGGATGCCATCGCCAAGTTGCGGCGCATCTGAGCCGTCTTCGCTCACCACTCTGCGCTCGCGCTCACGAATCACTAACCCATCAGAGCACTCACACTCGAACGGAGAAACCCCTCATGACCATCTTCTTCACCATCATCTTCACGCTGGCCGCTGTTGCCGGAGTGTTCGTCTTCGCCGGTTGGCTGTTCCGTGACGACATCGCACGGCGTAAAGCCGAGATCGAAGCCTGGCACCGTGCTTGGCAGGTGCAGCAAGTCGAGTACGACACTGAGCAGCGGCTGCGTGACGCCACCAGGAACGCCATGAACCAGATGCTCAGCGAAGTGCGGAAGGCTCAGGGCGATGCCTGAGCCTTCGCCCAGTGGCTTCATCTCGCTGCTGTGGCGGCTGTCGCTGGCTGTGTTGGCGGCGGCGCTCGTCCTCAACTTCGCGGTGAACACTCTGCGCTGTGCGTGGCCGTGGATCGTCGGAGTGGGTGTAGTTGTCGCAGTGGTGGCCCTCATCATCTGGCGGGTGCGTGGTCGAGGCAATCACTGGTGAACATGAACAGAAAACCGCACTCAGGAGTCAGGAACCAGCAGTGCCGAAACTGTCTCCAGCCTCCGGTTTCCAGTTTCCCGCATCCAACATTCCCACCAGACACGCTGCTGAACCCCAGTTCCACCCCTGGCAGATGTTGTGGAATTTACAAACAGGATTTTCGCCATCCGTCAAGTGTTGTATAAATGACAGTCCAAACGGCTACGTGCCGCTGGTGGGAGCGGGGCGTCGCTATAACGCCTCGCCGCGAGGCAGAAAGGAGGAATTGCAATGTCAAGTTCTCTAACATCGGATGACGATCTCGTCCGAGCCATCAACCAGGGTGTAGATGAGGCCAAGGTCAAGCGGCGGGTCATCGACGTGGACACAGCCAGGCGGATCGCCGCCGCTGTTCACCAGGGCTTGGGCACCGAACTGGAACGCTTCGCGGGCACTGGCCGAATCCGACGTCACCAAGTGGCGCGGCTGGAACTGCACTACCTGACCGTGGAGGAACGGAAACTGCGGCGTTGGCGTGAGGCACTGCTCAAGTTCCTCACTGACGACCAGCGCAAGCAGGCCAAGCAGAAAGGAGGCGGCCATGAAACGCCATCTTCTTGAACTAGGGCTGTCGCCATGCGCTGCGGGTACGGCCTTGGCCTACGTCTCCACCTGCCGAGGCGACAAGGTTACGGCCCCGGGTCTGACGCTGGCGTCTCAGGCTCATGCCTGCCAGAGATACGCCCGCTACCACCTGCGTCGATGCGTGAAGGCTACGTTTGCCGATCGAGGTTCATCGGTACGGAAAGGCTTTCGCCAACTCTTGGCTCACCTGTCCGTCTGTCGCAACCATCTTGTTGTCGTTCACCGGCTTGATCGACTGCCAGTGTCCGGTTTCCGAGCCCTGGCGAAGTTGGGCACACGGATCGTCTCGGCCACTGGTGAACGCCTGCCACGACGCCAGGCTGAGTTCCTGGCTGACGTAGCAAGGCTGGCCCGTCAGCGGCGCTGAACACATCGCGCACCACGGCACTCATTTACTCATCGGCTGCCCACAGCCGAGCACCTGAACAACTAATTCACCCACAAAGGAGGTACACCCATGTCCAAAACCTACAGAAGATCAAGCAGCGGAGTCCGTAGCGACGGCGGAAAGCACTACTCGACACCGCGCTACCGCCCAGGATCGCGCCGCAAACCACGACGGATCAAGGCAGTTGGCGTGAAACACGAATCGCCAGACATCGAGAAGTTGAGTCGAGCCATCGCGCGGGCAGCGTTGGCCGACGGCGCCGAACAGATGGGTGCCTCTGACGAAGGCGTCGGAGGCGACGATGCCTGAGCGCACGTTGCTCTGGCGTGAGGTGTTCTGGCCTCGCCCGCTGGCATCTGACGAGGCCGTACGACGACTGACGGCTCTGGCGACCGACCCCAGGTGGCCTCTGGTCGCCATCGAAGTCCGCGCCAGTCGTGGCGTCGTTCGCTACCTGGTCGGTGCTGAAGCGGTGGCGCTGAACAGCGTGCTCGGCCTGCTCGACGTGCCAACCACGCCACTCGGCCAACTGCGTTCGCCGGTGATGACGACGCGCCGCCTGACGATCCGGCCCCGCCTGGGGCTGCTCGACACGTCAAGGCCCGAAACGGTGGCGGCGGGGTTGCTCGCCGCGTTGGCCGGTGCTGACCGTGACGGTGAAGAACTGGTCCTGCAAGTGGTGCTCGGCCCACGGTTGGCACCGACCTCGCCACCAGCCATTACCCCTGAGCCGTCGCTGTGGGCTCTGGTTCGTGGTGCGCCGGCTGCCCCTGATGCCAAGGCCACGGCGCAGAAGACCTCGACATCCGGTTTCCAAGCCGTGGTCCGCCTTGGTGTCAGCGCCGGTACGCCATCGAGGCGACAAGCCTTGACCCTGGGCGTGCTCGGGGCGCTGCACCTGATGCAGACGCCATCTTCGCGGCTGGGACTCGTCCCCGAGCCACCTGAACGCTTAGGTGCGGCTCAGGTGGTGCGAGTGCCCCGCTGGCGCTGGCCTCTGCGGCTGAACGCTACTGAGGCGGTTTCGCTGGCAGCACTGCCAGTGTCGAAGGCGGACGACGATCTGCCGGGGTTGCCATCGGCTCACCCGCGCCTGTTGCCGCCATCTTCATCGGCTTCTTCAACAGAGGCCAGTGATCGTGTCGTTGTGGCCCGTGCCACAGCCCCAGGTGCCGTGGGGACGCTGACTCGCACGACCCCTGCGCTCCTGCGCCACACCCACGTCGTTGGGCCGACCGGCACCGGAAAATCTGTCCTGCTGCTGAACCTGACCTTGCAAGACATCGCCGCTGGGCGTGGTGCCGTCGTCATCGAACCCAAGGGTGATCTGGTCGATGATCTGCTGGCCCGAATCCCTGAGCACCGCCTGGCCGATGTGGTGGTGCTCGACCCGCTGGCCGATCACGTCGTCGGGTTGAATCCGCTGGCGGGCAGTGGCTCGCCAGAGTTGCGGGCCGGTGCCGTGCTGAGCGTCTTCACCAGCCTGTTCGGTGATGCGCTGGGGCCACGCACCACTGATGTGCTGCACTCGTGCCTGCTGACGCTGAGCCGCCAGCCGGATGCTTCGCTGGTTCAGATTCCACGCCTGCTGACCGACCCTGTTTTCCGTGCCTCCAAGGTCGCAGGGGTGGCTGGTGACGTGGCGCTCGGTTCGTTCTGGACCTGGTACGAGTCGCTGGGTGAGTCCGAGCGGGCCAGCGTCATTGCGCCCCTGATGAACAAACTGCGGGCCGTCATCTTGAGACCGTCGATCCGTCGCGTCATCGGGCAGAGTCGGCCTCTGTTCCAGATCGGTCAGGTCTTCAGCGAGAAGAAGATTCTGCTGGTGCCGCTGCCCAGTGCCACGCTCGGCACCGATGGGGCCAGTCTGCTCGGCTCGCTGCTGGTGTCGAACCTGTGGGACGCCGTACGGGCTCGGGCCAAGGTCAAGCCCGAACTGCGTACGCCGGTGTCGGTTGTGGTCGATGAGGTTCAGACCTTCATGTCGTTCTCTGCCGACCTGTCCGACGCTCTGGCGACGTCGCGGGCCTACGGTGCGGGCTGGACGCTGGCACACCAGTACCTCGGCCAACTGACTCCGGCTCTGCGTCAGGCGACCTTGGCCAACTGCCGCTCACGGGTCGTCTTCCAGACCAACCGCGACGACGCCAAGGTGTTCGCTGGCACCACGACGGGCAAGACGACGCTGACGGTCGAGGACTTCCAGAGCCTGCCCGCCTTCCACGTCTACGCCTCGATGTTCGATCAGGACAGCAACCAGCCGTTCGCGTCGGGCCAGACGATGCCGCCGCCACGGGCAGTGCGTGATCCTGAGCAAGCCCGCCACGACCAGGCCGCTCGCTACGGTCGGGCGGTTGCCGACATCGAGGCTGAGTTCGCTGCGCCGTCGTTGCCAGCGTCGTCAACCTCGAACGTCGGTCTAACTGGGTCGCCAGAACCGGTGCCAGATGCGGCGTTGGGCCGTGCGCCACGCCAAGCGCGGCAGTCTCAGCCAGCCAACAGGCCGCCTGCTGAGGTCTCCGATCGCTCCTCTGATCGCGTTGAGATGGACTCTGGGGTCACCGCTGGTCAGGACGGCGCGGGAGCGATCCCGCCGGACGCATCATCGCCTTCTACTGGCGACGACCAGCCGAACGGGGGCCAGCCATGAACCACGACATCAGGCAGATCGTCGGACGGCGACAACTGGCCCTCGTCGCCACACGGCTCGGCACTCGGGACTGGCAGGTTCTGAACGACTTGGCACGGTTCCGGCTGCTGCACGCCGGGCAGATCAGGCGGCTGCACTTCGACTGCTCGAAGCACGCCAGCCGGATCGCGGCGGCGCGGGCTTGCACCAGTGCGCTACGGCGGCTGAGCGATTTCGGCCTGATCCGCCACCTCGAACGGCGCATCGGTGGCGTGCGGGCCGGTTCCGACAGCCTGGTTTGGCACCTGGCTCCGGCAGGGGTACGGCTACTGACCACTTACCAGAGCAACAGCGAAGTCGTCGCTGGCCTGGTTGAGCGTGAACCGAGTCTGCGCACCGCCACGCACACCCTGACCGTCGCCGAGGTTGCCGTCTGCCTACGTGAGGTCGAACGCACCGGCCAGGTCGAAGTCGTCGCCCTGCAACCTGAACCGGCCTGCTGGCGCGAGCACCTGACCATCGCCGGAACGCGGACCTGGCTCAAGCCTGATCTGTTCGCCATCACGGCCACCGCTGGCTCGGCCTTTGAAGAACTCTGGTTCATCGAAGTTGACCTCGGTACCGAGTCGGCGGCCACCATCGCCCGCAAGGCCGTCGCTTACGACCGCTACCGGCAGACCGGGCGTGAGCAAGCGGCACGCAGTGCCTTCCCGCTGGTCGCCTGGCTGGCACCAGATGAAGCGCGGGCTGAGACCATCACCAGCGCCATCTACGGCGCGGGCAGATCGGGCGGCGCGAGAGATGGGCCGAACCGCCTGCACCGAGCGATGGCGTTGGAGCAGTTCATCGTCGCTGTCCGCACCGCCAACAACCCAATCTAAACGAAAGGAGTAATTATGCGAGAACCACAACAACAGCACAAAGAGAGCGGTCTGCCCCGAGGAACGATCCTGGGCGGCGACGCGGCAACGGTGATGAGAGGCCTGCCCGACCACACCATCGACCAAATCTTCTTCTTCCCGCCGTACTTTCGCCTGCGGGACTATGGCGTCGGAAAGAATAAGGGCGAACTCGGACACGAGACTAGTGTTGACGAGTGGGTTGCCAACCTGCGGGCCGTGTGCATCGAAGCCAGGCGATTGCTGACGCCGACCGGCAGTCTGTGGATCAACCTCGGCGATACGTACTCGCGCACCATCGGCCACGGTGCAACGCGGAAATCTCTGCTGCTCGGGCCGGAACGTCTGGCCTTGGCACTGGTGGCTGACGGCTGGCTCATGCGTAACTCCATCGTCTGGGCCAAAGCCAACCACATGCCGGAGTCTGTCGGTGACCGCCTGACCAGTGCGTGGGAGCACCTGTATTTCCTGACGCCGGAGTCGGACTACTTCTTCGATCTGGACGCTATCAGGTTGCCGCATACGTCGCCTCTACGTGAGCTATCACGCCCTTGCGACAGCCGACCAACCGGACGTCGCGACCAGAGCCGACCACGGAACCGCGACGATCGAGGTCTTGGCAGCCTGAAAGCCAGCGGTTTGCCGGGGCACCCTCTGGGCAAGAACCCGACCGATGTTTGGACGCTGCCGACCAGCCCCAAAGGTGTCGGACACAGTGCCGCCATGCCGCTGGAACTGGCAAAGCGCGCCATCGCGGCGGCTTGTCCGGAACGGCGTTGCGTGCAGTGTCGAAAGCCGTTCAAGAGGGACAGCGCCCTGGCGAAGCGCATTGCCAAGCGACTCGGACACACCTCTGTCGGCACATTGGCACCAAGACCCGATGTGCCGCTGCTGCCAACCTGCGGTTGCAAGGCTGACAGCGAACCAGGCGTCGTGCTCGATCCGTTCATGGGCTCGGGCACGACGGCCATCGCGGCGGAGCAACTGGGACGAGATTGGCTTGGTGTCGAGTTGAGCGCAGAGTACGTGCGCTACGCCGAAACGAGGATCGCCAGAGCGCGAAAGGAAAACTCTAAACGGAAGGAGACGACATGAACCGGCGACCAAATAATTCTGGACAAGATGAAGCGCGAGCCGTTGCACTGACCGAGGCCATAGCCGAGCATGGCGAGCCGTTTGCCCTCTGGGCTGATGACATGGGGGCAGACTACGCGGTTGAGCAAGCCGAGCGGTTCGATGAGGTCTACGTCGGACACTACGAATCTGAAGCAGCCTTTGCTGAAGAGATGTGGGAAGACTCTGGCTACCAGGCTTCACTTGAACGCGCCATACCAGAGCCGCTGCGTTACTACGTCGAGTTCGATGCGGAGTTCTACGCACGTGATTTGCGGCTGGGTGGCGACGTAACTTATCTGCCAGCGGAGGACGGGGGTGTTTATGTCTACTGGAACCAGTGAGTTTTCCACAACCAGAACCTTGCACTATGTAATTGAGTCTGCTAAGATCCCGACCCCGGCATCAGGGGTGGCACAACTAAATGAAAGGAGAATGAGATGCAAGAAACAACACCAGTACCGAAAGGAACAGCGGTCATATTTGCCCGCGTCGCCTCCACGCCTCAGCGCGAATCGAGCAGCAGCGCGATCGACCGCCAGGTCAGAGCCTGCATCGAAGCCGCTGAGGCGCACGACCTCAAGGTCACAGATACGTTCAGCGAAGTCGGAATCTCTGGCAACAAGACCAGGCGGATCGGCCTTCACAACCTGATCCGCCACCTCAAGGACAACCCGACCGACTACGTGATCGTGTACGACCACGCTCGGCTGAGTCGCATTCGCGAGAATTTTAAAGTCTTGGCCAAGAGGATTGAGGCGACTGGCGCACGGTTGTTGTTTGCGAACGACATGCCGAACGGTAACTAACTGAAAGGAGCACAGCATGACACTCACTGCACAACAACCACAAGAATATGTTGGCCTACACCAGAGAGACCTGCGGCCCAAGCAGAAGTCCAAGGATACCAAGCGTGCCAAGCCCACCGCCGTGATCTACCTTCGCGTCTCGACAAAAGATCAAGCCAAACGCGGCGGGCTGGAGGAAGGTTTCTCTATCCCTGAGCAGCGCGCGGACTGTCAGGCCAGGGCTCAAAGCATGGGCGTCACGATCCTGCGCGAGTTCACAGAAAAGGGTGAGTCGGCCAAGACGGCCAACCGTCACGAGTTGCAGAAAATGCTGCTGTTCATCGCTGAGCACAAGCCGACCTATCTGATCGTCCACAAGATCGACCGCTTCGCTCGCAACACTGATGACGCCGTACTGCTGAACATCCAACTGCGGGCCGCTGGCACGCAACTGGTGTCGGTGACGGAGAACATCGACAACAGCCCGAGTGGCAAGTTGCTGCAAGCCGTCATGAACGGCGTGGCGCAGTACCACGTTGACAACTTGGCCCAAGAGGTGATGAAGGGGTTGCGGCAGAAGGTCGCCCACGGTGGAACGCCGTTTCTGGCGCCCATCGGCTACCTGAACGTCCCGACCATGATCGAGGGCCGCGAGGTGCGAACCATCGCAGTTGACGAGGAACGTGCGCCGCACATCCAGTGGCTATTCGAGCAGTACGCCACTGGCGAGTGGTCCTTGAAGGCCCTGGCCAAGGCAGCGACGGCTCGCGGCATGACGACTCGCCCGACACCGACCCGTCCCGCCGGAAAGATTCTGCCCAAAGCGGTGCAGCACATCCTGATGAACCGCTACTACATCGGTATCGTCGGGTACATGGGCGTCGAGTACGACGGTGTGCACCAGCCGCTTGTCTCGCCCGAACTGTTTCAGCAGGTGCAGGACGTGCTGGATGCGCGGCGTGTGTCGTCTGAGCGATCCCATCGGCACTCGCACTACCTGACCGGCACGGTGCGTTGTGGCCGGTGCGGTGCGCGGCTGGTCTACAACATCATCAATAATGGCAAGGGGCAACAGTACGACTACTTCACTTGTCTGACACGCCTGAACGAGAGGACTTGCAGCCTGCCCTATCTGGCCGCTGATGAAGTTGAGGATGCGGTGGCCGATTGCTGGTTGGCCGACGCAATGTCGCCCGAACATCTGGATGCCGTGTCTGCCTACCTCACCGAACACCTGAGCACCTTGGCCAAGCAGAGCGAAAAGGAAGTCGTGCTGCTGAACCGGCGCATCGCCAGTGTTAAGGCCGAGCGCGTCAAGTGGGCTGAGTCGGCCATGAACGAGACCGTTCCAGCCGACATCGCCCGCGACAAGCAGACCGAGTTGGCGGCGCAACTGCTCGAACTGGGACGATCCCGCGACAGGTCCGCGTCTCTCGCCAGCGGTCGGGCCGACGACTGCCAGCGCGTCCTGGCGTTCGTGCGCGACGGCGCAGGCGACTACGCGACGGCTGACCCAGCCACTCGCCGCGCCTACAACCAGTTCCTCTACCGGTCGGTCTTGATCGACTCCGACGACGAGCAGCAGATCGACACCGGCACAACCAAGACAGAGGTGTTCGCTGCGTTGGACCAACTGGCCGAGCAGGTGGTGGCGGAGGTGGGTTCGGCTGTCGATGGCGGCTCGGGCGATGCGTCGGCGGCGTCGTTGGGTGGCGAGACGGTGGCACGCGACCAGATGGACCACCGATCCAGACGGTCGAGGACGGCTCGAACCCGCGACCACCTGGACCACTACGCGCGTGCGGTGAAACACGAACGGGCTGGTCAGAGCCTACGTATCGTAGACTCCAACCAGCCCGCCGTGGACCTTGCTGACCCCTGTTCGAACAAGGGGCGGTTGGGGTGGCTAACGGGACTTGAACCCGCGACCCCCTGGACCACAACCAGGTGCTCTACCAGCTGAGCTATAGCCACCGTGTGCCCGCTAGGCGGGCCGAGGGATCAGTGTAGCGGGTCGCGGGCGTGGGCTCGAACGGTTTCGAGGCGGGTCGCCACTGCCTGGGCGAACCGGTCGGCCGATCCGGGGGCGTGGGCGAAGAACAGGGCGGGTTCGATGAGCTCGACCTCCAGGACGAGGGGGTTGCCGTCGTTGTCGGGGATGAGGTCGACGCGGGTGTACATCAGGGGGGCGTCGAGTTGGGGGAAGACCTTCGGCAGCTCGGCGACCACACGGTCGGCGAGGGCCCGCTCGGCGGACGACGGTTCGCGTGAGTCGGTCGCGTCGTGGCGCAGGGGAGCGCCGTCGAGGGCTCCGGCCTGGTACGGGCCGTGCAGCTGGGCAAGTTTGTGCGCTGCGTGGGAGAACTCGCCGGACACGTACACCAGGGCCATCTCGCCGACGGTGTCGACCTGGGGCTGGTAGCGCTGAACCATGACGTGCCGGCCTACCGCGAGCAGGTTCTTGGCGTGGGTGATGGCCTGGGTGCGTGAGGGGGTCTCTGAGGCTTCGTAGCGGCCGGTGTCGCGTGAGCCGGCCGAGACCGTCGGTTTGATGACGAAGTCGCCGAACGCGGGGAACCGGGTGTGGATACCCCGTGCGTCGAGCTGGCGTGCCGGGTCGAGCCATATCGTCGGGACGATCGGCAGGCCACGCTGCTCCAGGTCGCGCAGGTACACCTTGTCGATGTTCCACTCGACCACGTCGGCGGGGTTCCACAAGGTGGACGTGCGTTCCACACGGTGGGTCCACTCGGCGAACTGTTTGGGGCGGGACGTGTAGTCCCACGTCGACCGGATGAGGACCACGGTGTAGGTCGCCCAGTCCACGGTCGGGTCGTCCCACACGACAATGTCGGCGCCCACCCCCTTGTCGGCCAGCGCGTCACGCAGCTGCTGGTCTTCGGGGTTCAGGTGGGGAAGGCAGGCGCAGGTCGCCAAGGCCAACCGGGGCGTGGGCGTCATTGCAGTGGTCACACGACGAGCCTATCGGAACCGTTGGGCGAGCGTCAGGGGGTGGCGGACGGCGTATCGCGTCGTGAGCCCCGACATTTGATCTGCCAGCGTGCGTAGCATGGGGGATATGAGGCTTACGGCGCCGGGGCGCGCCGGTCACCGGCTGGTGCTGGTCGCTGTGCTGGTGGTCGGTGGCGGTGGGGCGTGCGCCTCCGCCCCGCCCGACGGCGCCTCTCCGGCCACGACAGCGTCGGCCCACACGGCTTTGCCGGCCGCCCCGACGACGGCCGCTGCACCGCAACCCACGGCCGCACCCACGTCGGCACCCGCAGACACACCTGCGGTGGTGCCGGACGTGACGATCCACCAAGACATGCGGTCCGGGTTCGCCCACGGGCCCAAACCCCGGCAGTTCCAGAAGTACATCGTCTTGCACGACACCGAAGGCACGGGCAACCCGCAGTCGGTGATCTCCGGCTGGGACAACGCTGGCCAGTTCATCGCGGCGCACTTCGTCATCGGCAAGGACGGGTCGGTGTGGCAGACGGTCGACATGGACGTCATCGCCCACCACAGCGGGTTCGGCGACACCGGGCACAACGCGGCGTACGGCGTGCCTGAGGACGGCCGTGACGACAGGCGTGGCACCCAGCCGATCGGCTCGTGGGCTTCTGACTACGGCATGAACTCCTACTCGGTGGGGATCGAGCTGATCCACGTCGGTGGGGCGGGCGACTACCCGAAGGCACAGCTCGAAGCGTTGGACCAGGTCATCGCCTACATCGACGCGTACTACGGGTTCGCCTCGCCGATCATCGACCACAAGATGTGGCGGACGGGCAACTCCGACACGTCCAAGGAGTTCGCCGGGTACCTCGCCTCCTACCGAGACCACCGCAGCTATCGGTAGAGCCTCGGGTGATCGTCCGGTCACCCGCCCCACGACCGTCCGGTGATCGTCCGGTCACCAGGCCCATGATCGTCTGGCCTGGGCCAATGATCCTTCGGTCATCGGAGGAACAGCCATGTGAGCCGCCTGCTCGAACAGGGTGTCTGAACCAGAACAGGACACCACGAGAAAGGCAAGACCATGGACGACTTCGGATTCATCCCGACCACCGACACCACCGACTCTCTGTCTTCGGCCTACGAAGACCCCACCACGGGGCTCGGCTGCGACCAGGGTTACACCCTCGACGACGGGTACGCCGAGCAGTTCAGCTTCATCGAAGGCGTTGGCTTCTTCGACGCGGTCGACTTCGACCGGGACGGCAGCGCAGACTTCCTCACCATCGACTCTGACGGTGACGGCCAGCCCGACATCGCGTTGACCAACAACCACGACGGCACCTACCAGGTGTTCGCAGGCCCCAACGGCGAGTCGTGGAACTTCTCCACCACGATGACCGCAGCGCAGATGCAAGAGTTCGCTCCTGGCCTGTGGTCGGTCGTCGACGAGTACTTCGTCGACGACGCCCCGGCCCATCACCACCACCACGGCCAGCTCGAGCCTGGCCTCGATGGCGACCCCATGATGGTCGAGGTGGAGCCCGGAGACAGCCTGTGGGACCTGGCTGTCCGGTACCTGGGTGACGGCAGCCGTTGGCCCGAGATCTACGCAGAGAACCCGTGGATCGACGACCCGAACAAGATCTACCCCGGTGACAACCTGATCATCCCCGCAGATGGTTACGACCACTTCGACCACGGCAACCACCACCACGGCCACCACGGCAACGAGCACGACCACTACGAGCAGTACGAGCACTACACCGTGGAGCCCGGAGACAGCCTGTGGAAGATCGCCGCCGAGAACCTCGGTGACGGCAACCGCTGGCACGAGATCGCCGAGATGAACCCCTGGCTGACCGACCCGAACCGCATCTACCCCGGCCAAGAGCTGACGATGCCCGCGTAAGTCTGCTGAGCATTCCCGCAAGCCCCGGATGGGGGCGGACGACAAGCCCGCCCCCATCCGGGGTTTTGGTCGTCGGTGTCAGCGGGTGACTGAGGTGGCGGTGATCTCGGCGGCGATGCGGCGGGCGTCGGCGGAGTCGGGGCCGGGGGCGGGGGGGAAGAGGGTGGCGCGGTAGTAGCGGAGCTCGTCGATGGATTCGAGGATGTCGGCGAGGGCGCGGTGGCCGCCTTGTTTTTCGGGGGAGGCGAAATAGACCCGGGGGTACCAGCGGCGGGCGAGCTCTTTGATGGACGAGACGTCGATCACGCGGTAGTGCAGGTATTCGACGAATTCGGGCATGTCGCGTTCGAGGAAAGTCTTGTCGGTGCCGACGGAGTTGCCGGCCAGGGGGGCTTTGCCAGCGTCGGGCACCCAGGAGCGCACGTAGTCCATGACCTGGGCCTGGGCGTCGGCGAGGGTCGTTCCGTCGCCGAGCTGGGCCAGCAGGCCGGACGTGGTGTGCATCTTGCGCACGAAGTCGCCCATCTGCGTCAGGGCTGCCTCAGGAGGGGCGACGAGGACGTCGACACCCTCGTCCAGGGGGGTCAGCTCGGAGTCGGTCACGACGACGGCGACCTCGATGAGGGCGTCGGCAGTCAGGTCCAGCCCGGTCATCTCGCAGTCGACCCAGACGATCCTGTCCGCGCTTGGATGGCCGGCCGGGTCAGCAGAGTGGGTCACGTACCCACCTTACTGGTCGCTTTCGGCTTCTTGGTCGACGAGCGCTGGCCCAGGGTCGCCACCCACGCCACCAGCGGGACCACGACGAGCACGCTCGCTCCGATCCACCCTGCTGTCAGCCACTCCGCGCCGGCCAGGTGGGTCGCCGCGACGGTCACCACACCGGCGAGCAGGCCGACGACGATCCGCTCGATCCACTGGCGCCGTGGTGACTCCTGGGGCACGGGGCGGTCGGTCTGTGCCGCTGGCTCGTCGTCGTGGCGCTCGGGCATGGTGCGCAACCAGTGCAGGTGCGTTTCTTCGGCCTGGTCGACACCGGTCGGCTCACCCGCGGCGACCTGGGTGCCGTTGACGACGTGCTCGGTCGGGATGGTCGGGGCCGACAAGACCTCTTCGGCCAGGACCGCCGGCACTGGTGGGCTCGCTTGTTCGTCGATGACGAACACGGGGGACGCCTCGTCGAACGGTTGCTGGCCCAGGTGCTCGGGCCAGCCGACAGGAGCGTCGTCAGGCATGGTGCCGGGCCAGGTCAGGGGAACCTCGCCGACCTGGGGTGGCCAGCCGAGGGGCTCGTCGCTCAGGTCGTTGGGGATCTGGGCGCTGGTCTCGGGCCAGCCAGCCGTGGGATCGACCATCCCCGCTGCCCCCGCCGGTGCCTGGTCACGTGCAGCGTCAGGCGTGTCCTGATGCGGCGTGTCGTGACCGGGGGCATCGGCGGGCGCAGCGGACCCGCCCCAGTCCTCGCGGTCGGGGCGTGTGGGATATGCGTCTGAGGGAGCAGACGACGAATGCCGACCCACCCCTCAGAGCTCCGGTGTCTTGACGTGAGTCACGCGTCCGATCGTCCCATCGACTGCCACAGCGCGCCTGGCGAACGGCATCTGTGGATACCCCCGCGGCCAGGCGACACGACGATCGAGCAGCAGAAGAGGACAGTTTTTCATCCACTGGCAGTGCCGCGCCCGCCCAGTGCTGCAGGTGTCAAGACACACCGATGACGCTCTACTAGGCTGAGAGGATGTTTGCTGCGTATGACAAAGGTCGGTGAGCCGTGCGCATCGTCAGCCCGGTCCCCGGGACGGCCAGGGCGTTGGGGGACGTGCCTGACCCCATGTTCAGCGACTATGTCGTCGGTCCGGGTGTCGCTGTCGAGCCGCGCCACCTGGCGCGGATGACTGTCCGGGCGCCGTGCGACGGAGTCGTCGCTTCGGTGCAGCCGCACGCGTTCGTGGTGGCCGCGGCCCCGCGGACCGCTGTGCTCGTGCACGTGGGTACCTCCACGGCGCGCCTGGCGGGGCGGGGGTTCGCCGTGTTCGTGTCGGCCGGTGCACGGGTCACCGCCGGGGACCGGATGCTCAGCTGGTCACCGGTGGACGTGGCCGCCGCAGGGCTGTCCACCTTGTGCCCGATCATCGCGCTCCAGGCCGAGGAGGACCAGATCAGGGCGTTGGTCGCACCAGGGGTCGAGATCGAGGCTGGTGACCCGGTCTTGGACTGGCCCCAACGCCCCTACGACTGACCAGGCTCTGGCGGGTGGGCCAGGTCCCACAGCTCGCGCTGGCCTGCCAGGGGGATACCGGCCTCGGCCAGGGCGTCGCGGACCGCGACACGCATCCGGCGGGCCACCTCCCACTGCCGCGCCGGGGACGTGCGGACCTGCACACGCAGGGTCACAGCCAGCGCGGTGAGCTGTTCGATACCGGTGACCTGCGGTTCGCCGCGCACGTCGTCGGCGATGTCGTCGTCGGTGACCACTGTGCAGACCGCGTCGGCCAACAGGTCACGCACCTGTTCGACGTCGGCGAAGTAGTCCACGTCCACGTCCAAGACCGCTGTGGCCCACTGCTGGGTCTTGTTCGCCACACGTGTCACCGAACCGTTCGGGACGAACCACAACGTGCCGTCGATATCGCGGATCTCGGTGACCCGCAGCCCGACCGCCTCGACAGTGCCTGAGGTCACGCCGACGTCGATGATGTCACCGACGCCGTACTGGTCTTCGGCGAGCATGAACAACCCGGACAAGAAGTCCTTGACCAGCGCCTGCGCGCCAAAGCCGAAAGCGACACCGACGATCCCGGCCGAGGCGATGAACGGGGCCAGGCTCACACCCAACGCGTCCAGCACCAACAACGTCACCACACCACCGACCACCAGCGACGCCGTTGACCGCAGGACCGACCCGACAGTCTTGGCCCGCTGGGTGCGCCGGGCGGTGACCAGCGGGTTCACACGGGTGAGAGTGGCGAGCAGCTCGGACTCTGGGGCGCGGGCCAACCGGACAGTCATCCAGGAGATGAGGCGGCGCAGCACCACCAGCACCACCAGCCCACCCACGATGTACAGACTGATACGCAGCGGTGTTCCCACGAACCAGTCCCACCAGCTCGACAGGTCCTTCGGTTCGCCGGGCAGCAGCGGGTTGTCCGGGTCGGGTGAGGGTGCGTTCATGACGGACCTCCAGCCTGGGGGTGCGTGAGACGGTCGGCGACGAACTGCATCTCGTCCACGATCAAGGCGACCGACCGTGACAGTGCCCGCCCGCCGTGCCCCACACCACTCTCCAGACGCACCAGGACCGGCGCGTCAGCCAGCGTCCGGGTGGTGGCGGCCTGGAGGGCGGCGGCCATCTTGCGGGCGTGGAGGGTGTCGACGCGGGTGTCACCTTCGAAGATGGTGAACACGGTCGCCGGGTACGCGGTGCCAGGCTGCACCCGGTGGTAGGGCGAGTACGACAGCAACCAGTCGAGCTCTTCGGGCACGTCAGCGTCGCCGTACTCCTCCGACCAGGTGGCACCCAGGCCGAACCGCTGGTAACGCACCATGTCGAGCAGCGGGGCCGAGCACACCGCGGCGGCGTAGGTCTGCGGCTGCTGGGTGATGGCCGCCCCGACGAGCAGACCACCGTTGGAACCGCCCCACACCGCCAGCTGCTCGCTCGTCGTCCAGCCCCCGGTGATCAGGGCCTGTGCGACAGCGTGCAGGTCGTCGAACACGTTCTGCTTGTTGCCGCGCATCCCGTCGCGGTGCCACGCCTCGCCCTCTTCGCCTCCGCCGCGCAGGTTCGCCTCGACGTACACCCCGCCAGCTTCTACCCACGCCAACCTGGAGGCCGAGTACCCAGGGTTGAGGCTGACCTGGAAACCTCCGTACCCGTACAAGATCGTCGGGGCGGGGGTCACCAGGGTGGCCGGGGCGACGACGAATGCCCGGATGAGCGTGCCGTCCGCGCTGGTGGCGGTCAGGCGTTCGACGGTGACGTCAGGCAGGTCCGCCAGCACACCAGGGGGTTCGGCCCACAGTGTCGCGGCGTCGGTGCCGTGGGTCCAGCGGTAGACGGTCGGCACCGTGGTGTGGTCGGTGTAGGAGAACCACACCTCCGTGCCGCCCTCAGGACGGGTGACCAGGGCGCCGACAGACCCCAGCCCGGGCAGGGCGACCTCGCCGGTGCGTCCGCCGGTCGCCAGGTCGTGCACGGTGATCTCCGAGACAGCGTGCCGTTCCCACGAGGCCAGCAGAGCCGCTGGGTGCCCGTCGGGGCCGTCGACGATCTCGGTGTCGGTGAGCACCGCCTCGGGGTCTTCGGCCAGCAGCGGGTGCCAGTCTTGGGGGGTGGTCGGGTCGGCCCAGGCCAGGCGTCCGCGGGGGGCGTCGAGGTCGGTGTGGACGTACAGGCGGCCGTCGATATCGACCCAGGCACGGGTCTCGGCGTCCACACCCACGACGACGTCGGCGAACGCAGGGGCCTGCAACGTCGAGGTGGTGAGGTCCGCGATCCACACGTCGGTGCGCGGGGCGGTGCCCTGCGACGCGGACACCACCAACCAGCGCCCGTCGAGCGAGACTTGGACCCCGTAGTAGTTCGTCATGGGCAGACCTGCGCCGAACACCTCCACGTCCTCGCTGGGGTCTGTCCCCAGCTGGTGCCACCACACGCGGCGGTGGTACTGGTGCTCGTCGCAGGGCAGCCCCGCGGGGTCGAGGCGTCGCACGTAGTAGAACGACTGGCCGCCGGGCACCCATGCGACGGGGGAGTAGCGGGCGCGGTCGACCGGCCCGTCGACGTCGTCGCCTGTGGTCACGTCCAGCACACGCAGCACCGACTCTTCTGTGCCGCCGGTGGACACCTGGTAGGCGACTAGGTGGCCCTCCTTGGACGGTTGCCACGCGTCGAGGGTGGTGGTGCCGTCGTCGCTGAGGGTGACCGGGTCGATGAGGACACGTTCGGTGCCGTCGGGGTCCACCACCACGACCACGGGGTGCTCTTGGTCACCGGACCGGCGTGTGAAGAACCGCCGGTCGCCGCGCCACGCTGGGGGTGAGACGAACCCCGCGTCGAGCAGCTGGAGCAACCGTGCGGTCAGCTTTTCGGTCGCGAACGGACCGTCGGCCAGACGCTCGGCGGCCTGGTCGTGGTACGCGGACCACAAAGCGTCCTGGGCGCGCGACCACTCCTGGGTCTCGGGGGTTCCGGCGTCTTCGAGCCAGCGGTACGGGTCGGCGACGGCACGCCCGTGCAGGTCCTCGACCAGGTCGTCTCGTCGTGCGGGTGGGTACTGGTCAGCGGTGCTCACAGAAGTGCAGGGTACGGGCTTTGCAGGCCCTGGCCGAACAGCCACCCGGGTGTGCCTGTTGTCGCCCAGGCGCGTGCGGGTGAACGCCGGACCGAAGTCTGAGGTATGTGTCGTTTTGTCACCTACGATGAGCCGGTGCTGAGCGGAGAGGTGCTGTCCCGCTGGCTGCAGCGCCGCGAGGGCACCATCTTGCGCGGGTCTGCTGTGCGTCTGAGCCGGTCAGGTCTGCTGAGGGTGTCCACGGTGGACGACTCGCGGCCGGTGCGCGTCCGCCTGCCTGTGCGTTACGGAGGGCAGGCTGCGGTGGCACGCGGCGAGCTGGTCGACGGGCCTGACACCCAGCTGGCGTTGCGGGTCCAGGCTGTCACGTCCCGCGAGGAACAGGCACGGCAGATGGAACGGCTGCTGTCGATGCTGGCGGTGGTCACCGCCGCGCGCGAGCACCCGCAGACGTACCCGTCAGTGCTGCCTGTCGTCGAGTCGTTCGTGAGCACCGTGCCTGGCGCCGAGCTGGGGCTGGCCGAAGACGAGCACGAGCTGTGGTGCGACGTCATGGTCTGGTGCCCGGCGAACCTGTCCGAGGTCGTCGAGGTCGAAGGTGACGCCGCGCGAGCCCCGGACGTCGTGGTGACCCGGATGGCACCGGTGGTCGCCACGGTCCTGGCGGTCCACGAGAACCTGGGCGTCATCCACCGTGACATCACCCCGCACAACGTCCTGGTCGACGACGCAGGACAGCTGCTGCTGGCCGACTGGGGGATCGCGCACCTCATCGCCGCCGACAAGACCTCCACGCACACCCAGCGGCTGGGCAACCTGGGGTTCTCGGTGCCGCCCGAGACGTTGCGCGGGGACACCGCTGTGGGCCGGTACACCGACGCCTGGTACCTCGGGTCGTTGCTGGTGTGGATGCTCACCGGCCACGCACCTGACGCCGACTACCCGGGGGACTGGCTGCCACCAGGGCTGGACACGGTCGGCGACCGGCTCGCCACCATCGCCCGGGGCCTGTGCCGGCTCGACCCTCACACGCGTATGCGCCTGCCGGAGGCGACCGGCCGCCTCGACGAGCTGGTCAGCCAGCACGGTCCGGTCTTGCCTGCCCAGCCGGTGCCTCCTCTTGCCCAGGGCCTGCGCACCAGCGAACCGCCAGCCATGGCAGCCAGCGATGGCGACCTCGTGGGTGCGCCAGCACCCGACCCGCCATCTGCCCCGCTGAGCGGTCCGGCTGGTGCGGGACCTGCGCCCACCTCCTCGCCTGTCGCCGCAGACGTCCGCGAAGCTGATGTGCCGCAACGTCTGGTGCCCAACCTTGGGTACCCACCTCTTCCACCCGACGAGCTGGTGCAGGCCGCCAGTCCCGCACCCGCCAGTCCCGCACCCGCCGGTCCCACACCCGCCAGTCCCGGTCCCGCAGCAGCTGGTCCTGCACCCGTCGGTCCCGCGCCAGCCGGTTCTGGTCCTTCCGGCGACCGGGCGCAGGTGGCCCGAGGGGCAGACATCGGTGCCCCCGGATACCCAGGTGGGCGTCCCCCTGCGGTCCCGGGTGGGCCCAGCCCGTACCCCAACGGATACCCGTCAGGTGTGTGGGCCGCCGCACCACCTGGCTCTGGCCAACCGGTGCCGTCAGGGCAGGTGGGACCGGCTCCGCACGTCGGTGGGCAACCTGGCGCACCTGGCGGGGCGCCAGCGAACGTGGCAGGGCCTGCGCCGGGTGCCCCTGTGGGGTCACCTGCGAGCCCGCCTGCTCCGCCGAAAGTCGTCGGACCGGGCGCTGAGCAACCCAGTGGGGCCTACCGTGTCGCGGGGCGCCGTGTCGCGGGCTCGGGTGGGCAGCGCGCCGAGGAGCAGAGCAGGGTTGTCAGCTCAGAACCTCGTGTCGTCACCTCGGGGCCTGACGGCCGGCGGGTGGCTGGGCCCGTCGGCAGCCAGGCCGGTCCGGGCGAGAAGCACCCAGGGTCGCACCCATCAGACCAGCCCGGTTACACGGTTCCGTACCAGCCGCGGCGTCTGGCCGACCAGCCGGGCTACACGGTGCCCTACCAACCGCGGCCACTGGCTGACCAGCCGGGCTACACGGTTCCCTACCAACCGCAGCGTCCGGCCGACCGGGCGGCGCAGCACGTTGGGCCATCCGTTCCGCCGCCGGCTCCACCACCACCGCGTCGTCGCGGGCGCGTCGTCGTCGCGGTCGTCGTGGTGCTCGTCGTCCTCGGCCTGCTGGCCGGGGGTGCTGTGGCGGTGTTCCAGATAGTGGGATGATGCCGTCTCACCATGAGGCGTGGTCGTTGTGTTGTCACAGCAGTGGACGAAATGCCCCGGTATCGTACGAACCAGCACATTTTTTGCTGCGAGAGCCAGGAGGGCACACCGTGCATGTTGGACCCATCGTCCTCGGCGCCTCCGGAACAGGCTGTGGCCTGCGCCTGAGCAGCGTGCGGGAGGGCTGACGGGTGCAGCTTCCG
>Ga0123354_10001045_pt1 | contig 31802 bp, 21 predicted proteins | sample TergutLab28metaG_2_FD_97872 | JGI IMG/M metagenome (GOLD analysis project Ga0123354, IMG submission 97872) | Labiotermes labralis P4 segment gut microbial communities from Petit-Saut dam, French Guiana - Lab288 P4 | ecosystem: Host-associated > Arthropoda: Insects > Digestive system > Gut ... | reverse complement strand
TTTTTTCCTCTCCCATACAAGAGAAACATGATCTACAACATGCTCTTCATCGGCATCGAAAATAACGAAATTCAATATTGCCACCAAATAAACCGCTTTCAACTGAAAGTTCCAAATACCTTTGGGGGCTTGTTTCAAGATTGGCAGCGACGCATAAAATATGCTCCTGTCTCGAAAAAATGCCTGTTTCGCTTTTTGCATCTCTACAATAAAAAACTCCCCTTTTTTGGTCTCGCAAAAAATGTCAAATACCGCTTTTCTGTCTGTTTCAATATTTCCCCACTGTTCGGTAACAAGATGTCGGATATTTGTAATTCGATCTTCTACCTTGATCACTCGATTGAGAAAATCTATTAACAAGTCCTTATTGGACTCGGTGCCGAAAACCTTATGGAATCCGAAATCCGTTAACAGATTCAGATACCGGGCTTTGAATTCCGTATAATCGCGTTTCATAGTTGTGTTTTAGTTCTAATAAAATTTATACGGCAAATATATAGGTTTTATTTGAATCAAGCAATACAAAAATGATATATTTTTTGTCTGAAATGCAACCGGTGTGTCTTCTCAAAACCTACAAGCAGGGAGCAAGTCCTGTAAAACTCCGGTCATATCGTACGCCGCCCCGGCATCTCTTCCCCTTTCCTAATTGCCTCCCTCCCCCCTTCGTCCCCAAAAACCCCGCTTTTGTACATAAACACCGGTGCTTGGTGGAGACTCCACAAAGAAAAGCTTGTTAAAAATTATTAGGTAATTAAAATATTTTTACATTTGCATACACTTTGTGACGTTTTATCTGTCGTTGCGGGCTGACCCGCAATTGCACGAAAAACGATGAAAAGACTGAGGGATTGATAGAATAAAGCGAGAGAAAAGAAAAATAGTTTACCTTTTCTTGTTTTATTGCGAAAAAAGTGCTTACTTTGCAAGCTTGTTGTCTATATACGTCCACTTTGAAGGGAAGGAAAGAGACAAAACAGTGAATGAGAAAGAAAATATGAGAGAATTATTTATATACTTTAATTATTAATTAAATTAAATTTTTTTATGAAGAAAAAACTATTTACTTTACTTGTAGCCCTAGTGGCGGTGGCAGGTTTTCAAGCGAAATCGGCTCCTTTCATTGGTGGGATACAAACGGGGGATACGACTACTGCTCCCGGGACCAGTTATACGAATAAGTTTTTTGACAATGAACGCGGCGGGTATGCGGGAATTGTTAGTAAGACGCCGAATAAATTAACTGTTAGTAGCGACGGTAAAACATTAGCGTGGCAGCCGGGCTCTCCCGACCCTAAGAAGGATCAAATTACGGTAACCCCTATGGGCGTGAATTTTTTATCTTTCAAGCAAGGTAACGTTACTCTCCAGTTAACGTATAACGGTACACCTTATGAAAACTTTGTGGTGTTCAGAGGAGGATATGATGATGCTCGTGTGCTTGATTACAATACTCCCGATAAGGGAAGACCTGCTTATGATCCTGAACAGGTTATTACCCCTCAAGGTTTTGAAGGCACCGGAGCTACTTTTACCGGTTCTTTTGAAGGTTTTTTGGGAATTAATGCAAACGGATATGTGGATGATTCAAACTTATTGATTGTTGTTCACGATCAAGACGGTACATTATCTTTGATTGCTTATAAGGATTATGTAGCTTCAATAGGAACCAATCTTTATCCGAAAGATTCAAAGAAACAGTATTATCCTTTGTATGTAAAAACGATGGAATTTACCGGTCGTTGGGCTACCCCCGCCGATTTTGCCAATTCAAAGTTTGTGGCATTCACTTCGATAACTTCAACTGACAGTATAAAGGCTTATGATGCCGTTAGTTTGATTAATAAAACAGCTAAAGATCCAAACATTCCGAATCCGGTTGCAGGTCTAAAGGGGTATACAACTTTTACAATTAAACAGGTGGATTATGTTAAAAATCAAGATGTGACAGTTACGAACAATATCTTTAGATATAACAACGGAGCTGATTTCCAAGGATTGGATTTTGACGGTACGAATAAGAATGGTGTGGGAACAAATTCAAAGTATTTTGGAACCTACAACTTCGATCCGGAAAAGACGACTAATGCGATCGGTGATGCTACCATAAATGACGGAACTACTGCTTATGTTATTCCTTTGTTTGTTTTAGCTGCTCCGGATGATGGCTGTAAAATATTGTCGGTAAGTAGGTATAATCAAAATGGATTGCAAACACAGGGAGTAGGCGGAATGGCTAATATGTTGGAACTTCGTAATTACGGTCAATATTTCGATGCAACAAAAGGTACTTGGGGAGATGCACAGACCAGTACTCTTCCTGCCGGTTTTACTCGAGATCAATTCTATGCTACTTATACCAGTTTGCAAAAATTCGCTATTTGGATTGACGCAGATGGAAACATGTCGTTGTATCCGGCTGCTTCTTATTTCTGGGATTATGGTCAAAAAAAGGACACACAGAAGGACCAAATTCTTCCGAATGCCGTATTGAAATACAACAATATTAATGTTTTTCAAGTAATCAATGATCCATATTCTGGATTAGAAGATAAAACTTGGGGTATTAAAATCGGATATTGGGATTCTCAAAGAGAGGGGCAGGGCCATACGAGTACTCTTTATCCGAATCCTGATGCCTATACGGCTACAGCTCCAAACATTATTCACACAGGTGATACCGAATATTCGGATTGGCAGTATGCGAAAGCAGAACCTAAAAACGATGTAGTTTTTCCGAATCCGTCTAAATATTTCTTTTTAGACGTAATTAATCCAAATACGCCTGATCCAAAAGCTTCCAATGCGATCAACAGTGCTTTCGGAACAAAAGGTTATCAATACAATCGCCACTATGTTCTTTCTACGCAAGTAGATGAAAATGGTAATAAGATTTTGGTTCTTGTTCCTAAAGAAGAAGTTATGGCTGATACGACTACCGTAATGAGTGATGGTTCCAAGAATCTGGAATATTGGCGAGTACCTAACGATTCGGTAAACATGGCTGCCCATTGGGAAATACAGAAAGACGGCGATTTTTATCGATTCATCAATATGCTGGGCGATACATTGCAGTACAATGCGGATATCCTACAAAACCTACCCCTACTACAACCTGTCACTAATTTGGCCGGAGGTTATCTACCGATTAACCGGTTAATGCCGGGTAGCGAAGGTTGGAATGATAAAAATACGGTAAATGCCCACCCTCAAACCTATGCTGACTACTTGTTTGGACGCCCGCAAAAGAATAGTACTGCTGATTATAGCACGTGGTTTCATAAAAATCCGGTTCTGTCGGATGCTGATGTTGATAACCTTAATACATGCGACTTATGGAAAGTTACTTCATTGGATGGCAAAAATTTCTTTTTGCAATTAACCGGTGTTAAACAACCAAATGTTGAAGTTGATTTGTCGATAAATACTGAGGATATTCTGCATCCTAATTCAGTAGGAGGTTGGTATCAATCCCAAATGAATACGATTGGAGCTCCGGACAAAAATGTCTATTTCCAGCAAGATATGATGCTGGGAGTGACACAATTAGGCGATTTGCAATCAATACAAGGTGGTGATTTTACGGTATGTCCCGGTTTGTTACTCTCATTTTCGCCAATCTACTATGTTCCCACATTTGCGGATGTTTATACAAATGAGCCTAATAATGGCATCATTAATACCAATGATGCTAATTTCATGAACCAGGATTCATTGACTGCTTATACTTTCTTGGATGGAACGTTTAACATTAAAGAAGCTATAGAAGTTGATAATAATACTGTTTTAGGATATAATCAAATTTTAGTTGATCCCAACAAGACAAGCCCTGATGCCAACACAGTATATGCAGCTCGTTTTGTAACAACTTCAAATTATCCGGGCATAGAGTTCGTACCGTTGAGTGGCGAGATTGGCAATCAACGCGCTGATATAATAAAGAATAAAAGCGGATTGAGCCCTGTAGAAGCTAATCCTGATTTACTTTATGGCGAAACTTATAAATGGTATTTGGCAAGAATTCCGAATCCAGATAAAACCGTCGGCGGGTATAAATACCTGAGGTTTGATACGATAAATGTGGGAGCAACCACTAATCGTGAAAAAGTGGGATTTGTGTTCGGCGGTTATGTAAAAACGAAAACTTATACCGACTACACCGACACCTTGGCGAATGCTACTCCAATTCGTTTGTATCAACCGTTGGTAGGCGATAAAATTTATACCAATTTCTTGATACAATTCTATATGCCGAAATATACCTACTCTTATGATCCCGTTGCAAAAGCGTGGTCTGCTCAGGTAAATACATTCCCCAATGTTTCAGATCAGTATAGTACGGTTTCGATTCCGGGTGGTGGCGCTGTATGTTTTGCAAAGCTTTCTGATGTACAAACGAACTATATCGTAGCAACCAGAGCTTACGGGGGACCGAAGGGAACTGATCCCGATGGAACTCGCTTCTCCCGTGTTCTTACACAGAATACAACACCATCATGTGGGTGCACCGGCAGTTTCATTACTCCGCAATGGATGGGTGAAAACAGGTTATTGAACTTGCCGTTGAACAATCAACTCTGGAGAGGAACTCCGAATACGGATCCTACTGCAGTGGCTATGAATTCGTGGATTGCTACGGGAGATGCTGTCTCCGGCACACAAGCTCCTGTAGGAACTGCTAAAGCAGCAATTCTTACAATCGATCAAACGAAAGTTAAAGCAACTACGTTGAAACATACGTATGTGACAACAATCAATAAAGAAAAGAACGGAACTGTAAATATTCCTTTCACATTGGGCGGTAATCTTACAGATCCAGCAAATATGACTTCTATACCAGGTTTTGCATCGGATGTGAAAGTACCTTTGTATTATGTTCAAAATGCCGACGGATGGTATTTAACTGTAGTTCCTTTGACCGATATGAAAGATAGTCAAGTTACCTTAGATGATGTGAACGGAGTTAAATTGCAATGGAGACAAAATTTGTATAAATACAATGATGACAAGAATGTCGACAAACGAGTTTTCCAATTATTTGCTATCAGCGGATGTGAGAGAGATCAATTCAACGGTACATACGGTAACTGGATTTATTTACCTCTGGCTGCTTATACAGCTAACTATTCAAGCGGGTCAATTACAGATATGACGCCGGTCTATAATAGCAATTTAGGAACGGGTATGCCAAAGGATCCAACTTGCTTGGCTAATGATACAATAAATAACGATATTACCGCTTGTTTCCGTATTTCACAATACAGTGCAGCGGATAACGATACCAAAAACTTGGTTGTATTCAGGTCGAACAGTATGGCGGGTACGGGTAACTTAACTCCTGTCGAATTCAGAGTGTCGAAATTTAAATATCTTCCTTGGGACGGTTGCAACAATGTATTGGTACAAAATGCAGGTGTTTCTGCAATTAAAGGTCAATACTATTCTTTCAATCAAATGAAAGATATTGATCCCGATTTCATTAATTATGCATTGGATGCACATTGGACCGTTACAATCGATAGTAAGACGGATCCTGATATGCCTTTGATTAATTTCAGTCCGGAATTACAAAAGATGTATGGCAATCCAGTAACACCGACACAGTTGAAGGATAGCTATTTAATCTTGAACGTTGCTAAATCTCAAAAAACGACGGATGGTGACACAATTTACGTAATGAAGTTTAATAAAACTGATTATGAAAACGGTGCACCGGCTGTGTATGATACATTGTCATTGAAATGCGCTCAACACGAAATGCCGTTCTTTGATTTGGAAGCAAACGGAAACTTCGACCTTTCCAAAAAATTGGCAATTGTGGAAACGCCGTTCGTAAATCGTAATTTAGCTTATATCGTTGACAATGATGCGACAACTCCGTTTGCGGTTAAAGATGGGAAAGGTAACGTACTCTATTATCGCTGTTTTATCGACAACATGGTTGAATGTGACTTTACCGATGCTCAATACTTGAATGTTTATCCCGAAAATCGCAAAGAATTAACTCCGAGTGTGAATGGAAAAGACACGCATGTTATTCCGTACTATTCTTTCTCTATTTCAACAAGTGATGGTAATGAATATTTCTTGAATGTGAATACTACGGATCCGTCAAGAGATGGTTATTCCATTAATTGGGATGCCATAACTCCGGCTCAAAAGACTATGTTGATGAATCCTAAAGATGATAAGGATAACAATCAAATGACGAATTTCAAATTCTGTCTGCCTTATAAGTTCGAATATGATGCAGTAACTAAAACGTGGTCAAAATCTACTGTTACTTGCAAAGAAGTCGAATATCCTGCTGTTTATCTGCAAACCATGGAAGACGGTGTAGATAAAGATGGCAATAATATTTATCCCAATTTGATTGTCGCTTCTTCTGCCACGAAGTATGTAACCGCACAACCGTTGGATAAAGCTATTCAAAGTGGTAGCAATTGCTTGGTAAATAATATTTATTCGGTAGATTATCGTTTCATTGATCCTACGAAAGTTACTTCTTGGGTGTTCGGTGGTGCGGAAGCTAATAGCAATGTATGGGTACCATTAAATGGTGTATTTGATAACGAGCCACCGTATGTATTACCTAATACAGGTCAATTCACAAATACGGATGTCAGTTCAGGTAATACTTTCATTTCACAAGGTGTTGACAATGCTTTGAATACACAGCTGAATCAACCGAATTTGAAAATTGGTATGTTAACCGGTTTGACAGCAGCAGATAATCCTTTGACAGTCACGTTTGCAGGTGATACTACTATCGGAGAATGGGCTGTACGTCCTATCTGGTATTATCGAATCAGTTCTAGTGACGGCGAATATTTGACTGATGCTACAAATACAAAAACGGATTATATTTATAACTTCCAGACAGGAAAATATCCGTTAGCATACTTTACTACTCTACTTCCACTAAGAGGAGATGAAGCAACAACACATATTTATGCAGATAAAGCTTTTAGTCAAGTCTTTGGATTCAGATATGTTACCGACGATACAGACTCAACGTTCTATATCGTTTCTAATGCAGACTTTACAAAGTCGAAAACAGCCGGTTTGGAAGATAGTTATCGTTACTTAGCTCAAGTAAACAACCACTTGGTATTTGTTGACACAAAAGCAGATGCTTTAGCTTTCCAATGGGGTAATATAAATGATGGGAAATTTACTGAAATTCAAGTTGTAGGAAAAGGTGGTATCTTCGGAGTTCCCGGAGGTGTTAAATTCTTGAACACAACAGGTAAAGTAGATATCTATTCTATCGACGGACGTTTGATCAAATCTGCAGTCCTCACAGGTAGCGAACAAACACTTGACGCTCCTCGCGGTATTGCAATTGTGAAAGCTGGTTCCAAAGTAGTTAAAGTAGTTGTTCAATAAACGAAATTTCTGCTGATAAATTCGTAGGGGCGCCTTTTGGGCGCCCCTTTTTAGTTTATTTAACAGCCCCTGCGTTAAACATTGTTAAATATTAGTACTATGCAATACAAGGTATTATTTTCTTTCGTATCTTTGTCCCATCATTGAAAATACAAAAGTGATAAGGGAATAATAAATAAATTAGTATTAATATGAATGCAGATAATGTGAAATCGCAGATGCGAAAAGGAATCTTAGAATATTGCATCCTCTTGATTCTTAATCGTAGGAGAGCTTATGCCAACGACATCATTCAATTGTTGCAGGAAGCCCGGTTGATCGTTGTTGAGGGAACTTTGTATCCCTTGTTGACCCGACTAAAAAATGTGGATTTACTGACCTATCAGTGGATAGAATCAAATCAAGGTCCACCGAGGAAATATTATGAACTGACTTCCACCGGCGAACGTTTTTTGGTCGAGTTGGAACAAGCTTGGGGTGAAATTACGGAAACAATCAATCATTTGAAAGAACTATAAAAACAAAAGAGCAATATGAAGAAGACTATAACTGTAAATCTCAACGGTAGAGTATTTACAATGGATGAAGACGCTTACCGGCTGTTGGATAAATACCTGCACAATCTTCGGATTTACTTTCGCAGCGAAGAAGGTTCTACCGAGATTATCGCCGATTTTGAAGCGCGGATTGAAGAGCTGTTCAGCGAGAAAATGCGGTCGGGCTCTGAAGTGATAACCATTGAGCATGTGGAAGAAGTGATTGCCCGCGTTGGTAAGCCGGGCGATTTTGCCGAGAGTGAAGATGCGGAAGAAGAAAAACAACCATTTTTCACCGACTCCAAAGAACTCAAAAAGAAATTTTATCGAAATATCGATGATAAAATGTTCGGTGGAATTTGTTCGGGCATTGCCGCTTATTTCGGCTGGGACGTGTTGGCGGTGAGAATCGTATTTATCGTTCTCCTGTTTGCCACTTCGTTTTGGATTGTTCCGGTTTATCTTTTGGGATGGGTACTTCTGCCGGCTGCCAATACGGCAGAACAGAAACTGCAAATGCGCGGCAAACCCATTACTGTGGAAAATATCGGTAAAACGGTTGCCGCCGAAGTAGAAAAAATTTCTACCGAAAATCGCGGCTGTTTGTCAGGATTTATCGATTTAGCCGTAGGCTTGATGAAAGTTATTCTGGTAGGCTTGGGATTCTTGGTCGGATTACCTCTGCTATTCGCTTTAGTCATCGTTATCATTGTTTTAATCGCTGTATTCTTTGGCGTTGGCGGAGGAATATTCGGCTTTTTGCCTTCTTTTATAGTAACCGATAATCCGATTTTAGCAACCACAACGTTTTTATTACTCGTCGGGATACCTGTAATTGCCTTGATTTATGCGATTATCGCCAATATTGCCAAATTGAAACCGGTGAATCGGGCGGTGAAGTGGGCGGTTTTTGTTATTTGGCTGTTGGCTTTCGCGCTGATGTTGTCTTCGGGATTCCGTTTCGGTAAAAAACAAGAATTTTCCAATTGGAATTTAGTGAATGTATTCGATAAGAACATAATTAAAGGAAACGGGATTCAGTCGGAGAAAATTGATAATTTGGATGAACCGTTCGACTATTTGGAAATCGGAAGCTATTTGAGCGCAAATTTGCAAATAGAGCAAATCCCGGATGAAAAGTCTTCGATGGTAATCAACGGCGATGAGAATTTGATTGATCAGGTGAAGTACGAAATTCAAGACGGACGGTTGAGGTTATTCACTCAAAACCGGCTGCACGGTGAAAACAATTTGAGTATTAAAATTCAAACAAAAGGTTTAAAGAGCATTCATTCGGAGATTCCCGGTAATATACTAATGAATCGCCGATTTACGGGCGACGATTTAGAAATTAAACTGAACGGAGCCGGAAAATTGCAGGCAGACAGTTTATTTGTAAGCTCGCTGACTGTTCGTTCGGAAGGAGTTGCTTCAATCGATCTATCGGGTAAAGTGAATCGGGCGCGTTTAGACCTGGCGGGAGCGGGCAAGATTGATGCATTCAATTTGCTTTCCGACACGGTATATGCGCACGTTGACGGAGTAGGTTCCATTCAATGCAATCCGACGGAATTATTAGAGGGTCATTTGAACGGAATAGGGAAGATTACGTATAAAGAAGAACCGAAAATAAAGAATATTGCTACGGCAGGCATTGGGAAAATAGGAAAAGATTAAAACGGAATGGCATTAATTAAAACGGTGCGGGGATTTACTCCGGAAATAGGCGAGGATGTATATTTAGCCGATAATGCTACAATTATCGGTGACGTGGTTATCGGTGACAATTCGAGTATCTGGTTCAATACGGTCTTGCGAGGAGATGTAAACTCGATTCGTATCGGGAAGCGGGTGAATATTCAGGATGGAACGGTTGTCCATACTTTGTATGAAAAATCGGTTGCAGAAATCGACGATGATGTCAGCATCGGGCATAACGTAACGATTCACGGAGCGAAGATTGAAAAAGGAGCTTTGATTGGGATGAATGCGGTGGTGCTGGATCATGCCGTGATTGGTGAAGGCGCCATCGTTGCCGCCGGTTCTGTGGTTCTATCGGGAACCATAGTTGAACCGGGCTGCATTTATGGGGGAATACCGGCAAAGTTTATCAAGAAGGTCGATCCGGAACAAGCAAAAGAAATTAACAGGAAAATTGCAGCAAATTATCTGATGTATGCCAATTGGTATCAATTATGATTTTGAGTTTTCCTGTCATAGCGTGCTTGTCTAACAAGTTCCACTTCTTTCGTAATTTCTTCCAAAGATGGAACTTGAGCCTCATTTCGACGAAGTGTTGCCAACATTGACTCTAAAGTGGGTTGATTTTTAATTTTTTTAAACGAACAATTTTTCATAAATTTTGTTTGTTGCGCCAAGATTGCTGACAACGTATTCCCCGGCTTTTTTTCCGCTTTCGCGAATCAGCTCGGTATAAGAGAGAAAATTATTCATGAGGAAAAAAAATTCATCTTCGCTGCTGAGCGACATGGCACCGCCGCAAGCAATCAGTTCTTTTGCTTCTTTGAACTTCCGATGACAAGGACCAAACAAAACAGGAATACCGTAAACGGCAGCTTCGAGGATGTTGTGAATCCCGTTTCCGAATCCCCCGCCAACGTAAGACAAATCGCCGTAGCGGTAAATCGAAGACAACAATCCGAAACAATCAATAATCATACAGCAGGCACTGTGGAGTTCGATTTCGCTTGCTTGCGAGCATTGCGAGTAGCGGATTGAGGGATGGGTAATCCTGTTTTTCAGTTCATTGATTCGTCGTTCGTTTAATTCGTGTGGAGCGATAATCCATTTGATTTCCGGATGTTGATTAATATACGGAATAAGTATGTCCTCGTCCTTGATCCAAGTGCTTCCCGCAACGAAAACGAGCTTTTTCCCGCTCTCCGTTTGATTAAGAAACCCGGTGATGAGCGGCAATTCTTGTCGTTGATTAAATATTTCATACACACGGTCGAAACGCGTGTCGCCGGCAATGCTTGCATTCGGATGTTTGAACCGTTTCAATAAATCCAGCGAGGGTTGATCCTGAACAAAAAACCAATCGTAGTTGTTCAAAATCTTCCGATACCTGTAGCCATACCAACGGAAAAAAACTTGAGACGGACGGAAAACGGCTGAAACAATATAGGTGGGAATATGCAGACGTTTCAGTTGATTCAAATAATTCATCCAAAATTCGTATTTGATGAAAACTGCCATCACCGGTTTCACCGTCAAAAGGAATTTCCGCGCATTCCAATAATGATCAAAAGGCAGGTAACAAACAATATCCGCTCCGGGATAATCTTTCCGAACTTCGTATCCCGAAGGTGAAAAGAAAGTTAACAGAATTTTATGTGCCGGTTTTTCTTGTCTTGTTTTTTCCATTAAGGGCCGTCCCTGTTCAAATTCTCCCAATGAAGCGGCATGAAACCAGATATAGGATGCTTTCGGATCCAATTGTTTTTTCAGAATAGAAAATGTTTCTCTTTGTCCCGCCAACATTTTTTTCGCTTTTTCGTTGAAAGGCGCAACTAATCGAACGGCGAGTGAATAGAGAAAAATAGCAAGATAGTACATAATTAGGAATTAGGAATTAGGAATCAGGAATTAGGAATAATGAATTACGGCAATACTTCAATTGCTTTTTTTATTCGTTGAATCACGTTTTCTTTGCCTATTACTTCCGTGATGTCGAAAATATGCGGACCTTTGGATTCTCCGACCAATGCCAAGCGAAACGCATTCATAATCGCACCGGCGGAATAACCGTTCGTTTCGATCCACGACATGACTGCCGCTTCGGTTGCCGATGCCGAAAAATCGTCGATCGTTTGCAAAACGGAAATCAAAGCTTGCATCTTTTCCGCCGAATCAGCCTTCCACCGTTTGTTTACCGTCTTTTCATCGTAAGTGTCGGGGGCTGCGAAGAAGAAAGCGGATTGGCTCCATATTTCTTTTTCGGTCGTGAAATACAATCGATCTTTTATCAGTCCGGCTACTTTCACCGTTTGTTCCCAAGAGACGGGGATTCCTTTTTTGCTCAAAACAGGCTGAAATAACTCGGCTATGGCTTCATTGGATTTAGACACGATATATTGATGATTGAACCATTCGCCTTTCTTGTAATCGAATTTTGCTCCGTTTTTACTGCATTTTTCCAAAGAGAATAAATCCGTGAGTTCATCCAGCGAGAGAATTTCGCGGTCATTTCCCGGATTCCACCCAAGCAAGGCGAGGAAATTCAACAATGCTTCGGGTAAATAACCGGCTTCACGGTATCCCGATGTGGTTTCACCGGTTTTCGGGTCACGCCATTGCATGGGAAATACAGGGAATCCCAGACGGTCGCCGTCGCGCTTGCTCAACTTTCCGTTTCCGTCGGGCTTAAGCAGCAAAGGCAAATGAGCAAATAGGGGTCGGGTATCTTCCCATCCGAGGTATCGGTATAAAATAACATGCAAGGGAGCCGACGGTAACCATTCTTCACCGCGAATCACATGTGTTATTTCCATCAATCGGTCATCAACAATATTGGCTAAGTGATAAGTCGGCAATCCGTCGGAGGATTTGTATAATACTTTATCGTCGATAACGGATGAATTTACGCTGATTTCTCCTCGAATCAAATCCGGAACCAAAATGGTTTGATTTGGTTCAATGCGGATGCGGACGGTATAAGGTTTGCCTGCTTCCATCAAAGTTCGAGTTTCTTCCGGAGATAAAGTCAACGAATTGCGCATCGACAAACGGGTGGAAGCATCGTATTGAAAGTTTGGAATTGAAGTTCGTTCGGCTTCCAGTTCTTCGGGTGTATCGAACGCTATGTATGCCAGATGATCAGCCAATAATTGGTCAACGTATTGTTTATAAATCGATTTTCGTTCCGATTGCCGATACGGACCATATTTACCGCCTATATGCGGTCCTTCGTCGAAAGTAATCCCCATCCATTGGAGCGATTGAATAATGTATTCTTCCGCGCCGGGAACAAAGCGTTGGGAATCGGTGTCTTCGATTCGGAGAACGTAATCGCCTCCCTGTTTTTTTGCAAAAAAGCTGTTGTATAAAGCAGTTCGAACTCCTCCGACATGCAACGGACCGGTTGGACTCGGTGCAAATCGCACCCTTATTTTTCTATTAAGCATACGCTAAAAAAATATTTTTCTGCAAAAGTACGCATATTTCTCTTTTTTTTATTACATTTAGCGAAAAATATTGAACTTATGAATAAGAGATCGTTAGTTATACCGAGATATATCTACTTCATTATCGTTGGATTGCTCGTCCTGTCCTTTTTCCCTCGCGAGGGAAAATTCAGCTATTCCTTTATCGAAAGACGACCCTGGCAATACGGCTTGTTGATTGCTCCGTTTGATTTTCCCATCTATAAGACCGATGCCGATATCAAAAAAGAGGAAGATTCCATTCAGGCTAATTCATTCCCTTATTTCCGAAAAAATCCGGAAATTGCTGCAAACCAAATGCAACGCTTCAATGAAAATTTCAACAAGACAGCGATTGTTCCTAAAGGGTCGGATTATAAAAAGTATTTGGACGAAGCTTTGTCAAAGATATACAATATCGGAATAATGAGCGTTAACGATAATCAATATTTGCAAGATCATCATTATACCAAGCTGATGGTGTTACTTGACAATCGGGCAGAACCCTATGCCGTGAAAGAGTTTTTCACGATACGAACGGCATATTCTTATTTACTGGATAATTGTCCGCCTCATTTGGAAAGAGGCGAATTGCAAAAACTCATACAGGATAATTATCTGCAAGAAAACATGGAATACGACGAGGCAATGACCGACAAAGTGAGGCAAGAGTTATTACGACAAATTTCTCCTTCCAACGGGATGGTCCAGGCGGGTGAAAAAATTGTCGATCGGGGAGAGATCGTTGACGGAAACATTTTCAATATTCTTCGTTCGCTGAAACTGAATTATGATCGACAAGCCGGGACGGTGAATCGACAAGCCGGAGTGTGGGCAGGAACGGTGATTATTATCGCTTGTTTAATTGCTTGTTATTTTTTCTATTTCTATTATTTTCGGAAAAGGATATATGCAAACAGGAAAGATATCATTTTCTCGCTCTTTATAGTAAGCTTTTTTACGATTCTGACTGAAATTTCAATCACATACAATCTTTTTAGCATTTATATTATTCCCTACGCCATTATCCCGATTGTCGTCCGCACTTTCTTCGATTCGCGAACCGGGCAAGCAACTCATTTGGTGACAATTTTGATATGTTCGTTACTGATTCCCTTATCTTTCGAATTTGTTTTGATGCAATTGATTGTTTGTTGGGTTGCTTTGTTTCTCCTGAAAGATTTATCGAAACGTTCCGAGTTGATGAAATGTGCGTTATGGATACTTGTAACGTATTTGGTGGTTTATTGCGGAATTTTGTTATCCCAGGAAGGTAATTTTTCAAAAATCAATGAACGCATGTTGATTTATTTCGGAATTAATTTCCTTTTTGTTTTGTTTACTTATCCCTTTATTTATATCCTTGAAAAAGTTTTCGGATATATTTCCGATGTTACCCTGGTGGAACTGTCGGACATTAATACGCCGATTTTAAGAAAACTGTCGGAATGTTGTCCGGGTACGTTTCAACATTCGCTTCAAGTTTCCATGTTGGGAGTTGCCGCTGCCACTAAAGTAGAAGCTAACGCGCAATTGATTCGTACAGGCGCTTTGTATCATGATTTGGGAAAGATGAAAAACCCGCACTTTTTTGTGGAAAATAAAATCGAAGGATTTGATCCGCACGAAAATCTGAGTTTCGAAGATAGCGCCCGAATGATTACCGGTCATGTTCCCGAAGGAGTGAAAATAGCCGTGAAAAATAATATTCCTGAAGCCATTGTTAAATTTATTCGCACTCATCACGGGAAAGGGAAAGCAAAATATTTCTATAATTCGTTCCGTAATCAATTTCCCGATAATGATATTGATGAAGAAGCGTTTACATACGCCGGTGATAATCCCGATACAAAAGAAACCGCAATTTTGATGATGGCTGATTCGGTGGAAGCAGCTTCACGCAGTTTGAAAATCTATACGGAAGAAGCGATTCGAAGTTTGGTTAACCGTATAATCGATACGCAAATAGCCGATGGTTTACTAAACGAAGCTCCTTTAACATTCAAAAATATTTCGGACATAAAAGCAGTTTTTGTCGAAAGATTGCTGTCGGTCTATCATTCGCGTATCGTCTATCCGGAGTTGGATAAAAAATAACTTTTTTGACTTCCCGCTTATTTTTTGTATTTTTGCATTGAATTAAATATTAGTTTGATGAAAATGAGATTATTGATTTTATTGGGAATGATTTTTACAATCGTTTCTTCTTGGGCTTGTACCAATCTTTTAGTAGGTAAAGCTGCGTCGGTTGACGGCTCTACCATGGTGACTTACTCTGCAGATTCGTATTCCTTGTACGGAGAGTTGTATCATTGGCCCGCAGCTACTTATCCTGCCAATGCAATGCTGGATGTTCGAGAATGGGATACAAACAAGTATTTGGGAAAGATTCCGCAGGCAAGACAAACTTATAATGTGATCGGTAACATGAACGAGCATCAACTATGTATCGGAGAAACAACCTATGGAGGTCGTCCCGAATTAGCGGATTCGACCGGTATAATGGACTACGGAAGTCTTATTTATATTGCTCTGCAGCGAGCAAAATCAGCACGAGAAGCCATTCAAGTCATGACCGATTTAGTGGAAACATACGGTTATTGCAGCGAAGGAGAGTCGTTTTCGATCGTTGACAAAAACGAAGTCTGGATTCTTGAAATGATCGGAAAAGGAGTTGGCAATAAAGGAGCTGTCTGGGTCGCCGTTCGCATTCCGGACGATTGTATCGCAGCTCATGCCAATCAGTCGCGAATTCACCGCTTCTCATTGAACGATAAAGAAAACTGTTTGTATTCGAAAGACGTTATTTCTTTTGCACGCACCAAAGGATATTTCGACGGGAAAGATGAAGATTTTAGTTTTGCTGATGCCTATAATCCGGTGGACTGGGGAGGACTGCGCTTTTGTGAAGCCCGCGTGTGGAGTTATTTCAATCGATTTTCAGACAATGCCGAGCAATGGATTCCCTATATACTGGGCGAAAATCCGGAGCCTATGCCCTTATATATAAAACCCAACAGAAAAATAAGCGTGAAAGACCTGATGGCAAGTATGCGCGATCACTACGAAAATACGCCTTTCGATCCGACTTTGGATATTGCCGCAGGACCTTTCCGGTCTCCTTATCGTTTTCATCCGCTTTCCTGGGAAGTTGACAGTGTGAAGTATGCTTTTGAACGTCCGACTTCGACTCAGCAAACCGGTTTCACTTTTGTGGGACAGATGAGGAATTATTTACCCGATGAAATTGGCGGCGTTTTCTGGTTTGGTGTTGATGACGCCCGATTTACCGTTTATACGCCGATGTACGCCTGTATGACCCAAACGCCGGAGTGTTATCGAGTAGGGAACGGCGATTTTACCCACTTTTCGTGGACTTCGGCTTTTTGGATTCACAATTGGGTTGCCAATATGGCTTATGCCCGATACAACCAAATGCTCACGGATACGGAGCCTTTACAGGATAAGTTGGAGAACGGCTACTTAGCCGCGCAGCCGCAAATCGAACAAAAAGCGAAAGTTTTACTTCAAAAAAACAAAAAACAAGCCGTCGCTTTCTTGACGGATTACAGCATCGGCGTCGCACAAAAAGCGCTCGGAGAATGGAAATCATTGGGCGAATATCTGATTGTGAAATATATGGATGGAGTAGTCAAAAAGGAAAGGGATGGAGAATTTATTCATAACGAATACGGAGGGTCGCAGTATCCGCTTCGCCCCAAATTTGATGATAAATACTTGCGTGCGATCGTAAATGACAAAGGAGAATGGTTAAAACAAAAAGAAGTGCAATGATAAATGATGAATGATAGCTTAATCGTCATTGCAGAAAGAACAACGAAGCAAATATAAATTAGATTATGGAAGAAGAAAAATTGTTAATGCAAGTGAGAGCGAAAGCCAATGCTTGGTTGTCGCCCGAATACGATGAAGATACACGCAAAAGTGTACAAATATTATTGGACAAGAAAGATACGGGTGAATTAGTTGATGCCTTTTACAGGGATTTGGAATTTGGAACCGGTGGTCTTCGGGGAATTATGGGTGTAGGTTCGAACCGGATGAACCAATACACGGTAGGAGCGGCTACTCAAGGCTTAGCTAATTATTTGAAGCAAGAGTTTGGCGATTTGCCCGAAATTAAGGTTGTCATCGGACACGATTGTCGAAACAACAGTCGCCGATTTGCGGAGATTTCCGCCGATATTTTTTCAGCCAACGGAATCAAAGCCTATTTGTTTCCCGACTTACGTCCGACACCCGAAGTCAGTTACGCCATTCGGAAATTGGGATGCCAAAGCGGGATCGTTATAACGGCTTCTCATAATCCGAAGGAATATAACGGATATAAAGCCTATTGGAGTGACGGCGCTCAGGTGATTGCACCTCACGACCATAACATTATTGCCGAGGTTAATGCCATTACATCAATCAAAGAGATAAATTTCGAAAGAAATCCCGACTTAATTCAAATATTGGATGAAACAATAGATAAACGATTTATCGATGATTTATTGAAAATTTCTCTTTCTCCCGAAGCCATTGAACGTCATAAAGCGATTAAAATTGTTTATACACCGATACATGGAAGCGGAGGAACTTTAATACCGGCCGCTTTGAAAGCAATGGGATTCACTAATATCATTTCTGTTCCCGAACAGGACGTTATCAGCGGCGATTTTCCGACAGTCGTTTCTCCGAATCCCGAAGAAGCTGCCGCCTTGAAATTAGGTGTTGATAAAGCTATTGAAACCGGAGCCGATTTGGTTATGGCTTCCGATCCCGATGCCGATAGGGTAGGGGCTGCCGTTCGAAATGAAGCGGGTGAATTTGTCTTGCTGAATGGAAATCAAACCCTGTTGATTTTCATCTATTATTTGATTACACGTTGGCGGGAAACCGGCAAATTGACAGGCAAGGAATACGTTGTGAAAACGATTGTCTCGACCGAATTGGTTAGAAACATAGCCAAAAAGAACAATATCAAATTGTATGATTGTTATACCGGATTCAAGTGGATTGCCGATGTGATGCGCCAAAACGAGGGGAAGGAGATTTATATAGGAGGAGGAGAAGAAAGTTATGGTTTCCTGTGGGAAGATTTTGTCCGCGACAAAGATGCCGTTTCAGCTTGTATGCTCTTAGCCGAAATCGCAACCTGGGCCGCCGACAACGGTAAAACCATCTACAGAGTGTTGGAAGATATTTATGTCGAATACGGCTTTTCGAAAGAAAAAGGCATTTCGGTGTTTAAACAGGGTAAATCGGGTGCGGAAGAAATAGAAGCAATGATGAAAAATTTTCGTGAAAAGCCGATCCGAGAAATAGCCGGTTCCAAGGTGATTTTCATTAAAGATTTTGCCAAATTGACCGGGAGAGACTTAAACGATAATGAATCGGTATCGCTTGATATGCCGACAACCTCTAATGTATTGCAATATTTCACCGAAGACAAGACGAAGATATCGATTCGTCCTTCGGGAACAGAGCCTAAAATTAAATTTTATATTGAAATTCACAGTAAACTCACTTCACGAACAGAATTAGCGAATGCCGAAAAGGCAGCCGAAACGAAAATCGAATCAGTACGTCGATCGTTAGGAATATAAAAATTTATGAAAGTAATTCAAAAATTCACGGGATTTTCGCAAAAAACTTTTGATTTCTTTGCAGGTTTGAAAGAAAACAATTATAAACCTTGGTTTGAAGAAAACAAAGCGGTTTATGAACAAGAAGTACTGCATCCACTGAGAGCTTTAGCACTTGCCATGACCCCGGTTATGTATTCCATTGATCCTAAAATGAATTTACAAACCAACAAAATTGTTTCCCGGATTTACCGCGATATTCGTTTCTCGTCGGATAAATCACCTTATAAAACCAATATGTGGATTACGTTTCAGCAAAACGTGGCGAATTGGGAAGACTTTCCCGGGTTTTACATGGAAATCAACGAGGAAGGGTATCAATACGGAATGGGTCTGTATATGGCGAAGAAGAAGGTAATGGATGATTACAGGGCTAAAATTGAATACGAACCGGAATCTTTCCGGCAAATAACGGAAGATTTATTACTGAAATACAGATTCATTCTCGGTGGAGATGAATATAAACGACCGATAAGCAATACGCTGCCGGATTACTTTCAAACTTGGATTCAACGCAAGAGCATTTATCTTTATAAAATTTGTCCGATTGGCAAAGAATTGTTCGACGATGGATTTGCCCAACATCTATTAAAGGAATTTGTTTTATTGCAACCTTTCTACAATTTTTTGTTGGATGCGTGCGTTTAATAATTCAGTATATGCAGGTGATTGTCAAATGAAATAATTATCGAATGAAAGATATTTCAAGAAAAGTGGCGTTCTGGAAAAAGATGCGCTTCAAATACAAGCTTTCTTTTTTGAACGAAAATACATTGGAAGAAGTATTCACGCTTCGGTTATCCAGACTTTCGGGTCTGTTGACTTTGATTTTTTTCGTAGTCTTTTTGATTACGCTCACTTCGATTGTTATTATTAAAACTCCCATCCGCAATTATTTGCCCGGATTTTCGGAGTCTGAAATTCGTCGGTCAATGATTGTTAATGCATTAAGAACCGATTCGCTTCAACAGCAATTATCTTTTCAAGCAAAATATTTGTCTAATGTGAGCGCTATTTTGCGGGGAGATATGAAACTTGACAGCGTTCACCAACCGGATTCTACGATGGATAATACGCATATCGATTTGGGAAAGTCGAAAACGACTGCGGATTTTATTCGCAATTACGAAGATGAAGAGAAATACAACCTGAATGTTTCTGCGGCTCCTTCGATTCAACCCGATAATGTGTTTTTTTATAAACCCGTAAAAGGGTTTATTTCATCAGAGTTCAATCTTCGAGAACGGCATTACGGGGTTGATATTGCAGCTAATCCGAATGAATCGGTTTTAGCGGCAATGAGAGGAACGGTCATTTATGCGGGTTTTGATCCCAACTATGGATATGTCATTCATATTCAACATACCAACGGATTTGTCTCGGTTTACAAACACAATGCCCTCCTGCTGAAGAAACAAGGTGATGAAGTAAATGGCGGAGAGGTGATTGCCCTCGTGGGAAATACCGGAAGTTTATCGACAGGCGACCACCTTCATTTTGAATTATGGAGCAGAGGGAGACCGGTTAATCCTTGCGAATACATAAATTTCAATTGATGAGCAGCGATAAGAGGCAAATAGCCATTCTGGGCTCGACGGGATCGATAGGAACTCAAGCGCTGGACGTAATCCGTGGGCATGCAGATTTATTCGATGTCTATGCGCTCACGGCAAACAGAAATGCAGATCTCTTGATTGAACAGGCATTGCAATTCTCGCCGGAAATGGTTGTTATCGCTGATAAGCAAAAGTATCCTCGTGTGAAAGAAGCCTTGAGTCACTTGCCGATTAAAGTTTGGGCGGGTGAGGAGGCTTTATCGCAGGTGGTTCAAGCAGAGCCTATACAAATGGTCTTAACGGCTATGGTCGGCTATTCGGGATTAAAACCTACACTGAACGCAATTCGTGCAGGCAAAGCCATTGCTTTAGCCAATAAGGAAACATTGGTGGTTGCCGGAGATTTGGTTACTCGTTTAGCATCGGAGAAACAAGTTCCCATTCTCCCGGTCGATTCGGAACATTCCGCAATTTTTCAATGTTTAGCCGGAGAAGTAAATAATCCGATCGAAAAAATAATTCTGACAGCTTCCGGAGGTCCTTTCCGCTCCTTTTCTAAGGAACAATTGGCGCATGTGACTTCCAAAGAGGCTTTGAAGCATCCCAACTGGAATATGGGTGCTAAAATTACCATCGATTCGGCTACCTTAATGAACAAAGGTTTTGAAATGATCGAAGCCAAATGGCTCTTCGGATCGACAACCGAACAAATTCAAATCGTTGTTCACCCCCAGTCGATTATTCATTCGATGGTTCAGTTTAGGGATTCTTCCATCAAAGCCCAAATGGGTTTACCCGATATGCGGCTGCCTATTCAGTATGCGTTAACCTATCCAAAGCGGATTTATTCGGATTTTGAACGATTGGATTTCAAACAATTTCCCGCATTAACGTTTGAAGAGCCGGACAAGGAACGGTTTCGCTGTTTGGAGCTGGCATACCGAGCCGTCCGAAAAGGAGGAAATATGCCTTGCATACTTAATGCGGCAAATGAAATTGTCGTCGCCGGTTTTTTAGAAGATAAAATCGGATTTCCCGCTATGAGTGATATAATTGAACAAACGATGGAAGACGTTTCGTTCATTGATTCGCCCGATTGGGAAGATTATATTCAAACCGATGCAGAGGCAAGAAGAAAAGCGGCGGAAAATATGTAAGCATCTGATCCTTCCTACTTATTTTGTTTCAATATCCAAGCATCCCGATACGCCTTGTTATCCTTTTTGAATTGAATAAGAAATCTATTGGCTTCAGTCTCATCATCAAAACAATTCGTATAGATACGGTATCTTTCGTCCGAATAAAGAATTTCAGCATTTTTGAAGTTTGTGGATTGAATCTTGGTTAAGGTTATTTTTGCTGATGATTCATTCGTTAAACTGGCAATGACAATATAATAGCGCGGGGTCGGAACAGCAGTTGCTTTCTTTGAAATCTTTACTTGCGGTTGAGAGATTTCGAGCACTTTCGACGGCGCCGTTGAAGGAGTATTTTTTTGTTGAGTTAAATGAGAATCTATCGGCTGCCGGGTTGAAAGAGAATCGGTCGGCATTAGGATATCCGATTCCGAAACAGGGGTAGTTGCGGCTACGTCAATCGGTTGTTTCTTCTTCGAAAATAGAATAATACCCGCCTGTTGCGTGTTTGCCGGAGAGAACCGGCTGCTGTTATTCAAAGGAGTCGGAATAATGCACATAGCTATTACAGCCGCTGCAACCGAAACGAAATAAGTAACCAATCTTCGGTTAACCGGAATCAAAACAATGTCTTTATTCTTTTTTTCGGGAACACTCGATTGTCCGTGAAGATTATTCAGATAGGGGAATGTAAAACCGCTGAATCCGTAATAAAGAGCATTACAGCTTAAATTTGAATCGGGTTGAAACAATCTTTTATTATTATTCGAATACAGAGTTCCTACTCCCGGAATCTTCACCTTTTTCCCCATATCCAAAGTGTGAAATACAGTTGTTACATATTGAGCGATCAACAGATTTGCTTCGTTAAAGGAAAAGACATTCTCTTTGGCAATGGAATTAGCCAATAAACCATCGTTGTGTCTTATTTCGGGATTAAACCCTAAGAAATTTTCAGGAGGCAATAGAAGCGCTTCACGATTTGCCTTCTCAATATTGGACGAGAAAACGACAAAAGCCCCCAGTCCCGGTACAATTACACATTCGTATCGAGTAAGTAAATAAGCAATATGGAATGGAACACTTTGCATGGTGCAAAAATAAGAAAAAAATGGAACATCTTAAAATTTTCTGACGAAATAAATCGGGCAACTTGTGTAAACAGCAAAATTTAAACGGAAATAGCAACTATTCAATAAATCTTTTGCAAAAATGCAAGGGGAAAATAATGAGCAAGTATTTTTTTGTAAGAAAAACCTTTGCTTCCCATAATTGCTGCACCGATTTGACAAAGCCCTACGCCGTGACCCCATCCTGCACCTTTCAGAATAAAAGAATCAGGCGTGTCGGTATTTCCGGCGGGCGTGAACACTTTTTCCACAACGAAGGCGGAGCTGTATAAATGGGATTCAGACAAAGCTTTTCGTATTTCCAACTCTTTGCCGATAGTTATAGTTTGTTTGTCGCCTACGATTTTCAAGCGAATCAAACGACCCGATACGCCGCGTTCTACGGGAATCAGGTCAAGGACATTTCCGACATCAATGCCTGCTTTACGAAGTAATAATGCTTTTATTCCCGATTGTGTCAGTGAAATTTCCCAACGGTAAAAGTCTCGAGTTTCTTGATCGTAATCGTTCAATACTTGCGAAAGCGCTAATTTATCGTGTGTGTTGCAATATGCCGGAGGATTTCCCAAAATCCAGGCTCGAGCATTTTCCTCGTTTGTTAAGTCAGCGACGGGTGATTGGTGACAAGTAACATCATTATCAATTACTTTTGTCAAATAAGGATGATTAACAGGCTCCCAAACATTTTCAAATTTTTCGGTTATCCCTCCGCAGCATTTATAAAAGCGGGCGTCACAGACAGCGTTATCATACATCAAAACTTCGCCCGATGTAGCTGTCAATGCTTCATAAACCTGTGGTGATGATACTTTAGTAATGCCTTGGTAGCGTTGGCAGTGATCGTCGGCGCAAACATCGAAACGGTCATGATCTTCTCGGTCGTACCAACGGATATAGCCTTCGTCTGTGCGTATAAAGCTTTCATATTTGCCGATGCCTCGAAGTTTCTTCCCCTTTTCTAATTGCGACAGCAACCAGCTTCGTGAAATAACGGCATGCGCTTTCAAAAATTCGGGATAAGAAGCAGCGCTCATTTCTGAGGAGATGACACTCAACAGATAATCTTCCACCGGCAGAATGTTGACTGCAGTAATTAATCCGTTTTCGGCAAACAATTTTAATTTTCCTTTGAAACGTTGATTTTCTTTCCGTTCCCAATGAAATTGTATGCCGATAACAACATCGAGTAATTCAAAACTACATTCCTCTTCGTTCAACGGTTCAAAAACAATATAATTATCGAAGTATTGCCGTACCGAATCCCGATCAAGAGTAAATGATGAAGCTCCCTCGGCAATCGCCTTTCCTTCTCCTTCAACGGTTTCTTTACCGGAAGAACAATGATGCTTCCCGTTCAGCTTAAAATTAATTGAAACGGAAGATAAAATGCCGACTTCAATGACAGGTTGGTTCATAATTGAATGTTAATTTCAGAACGATTTGAATCCCATAATTTCGCGGACTTCCCGCAAGGTTTTGCAGGCGCTTTCCCGCGCTTTTTCAGCTCCTTCTTTTCGTACTTTACGGAGGTAAGTCTTATCGTTTTTGATAGCATTGATCCGCTCGCGAATAGGCGTTGTTACTTTGATAATATCTTCAGCCAATTGTTTTTTCAGACTTCCGTACCATTTCGTTTCACCTCTAATCCACAGATTATCGTAATGCTCTACGACTTCAGGTCTTGATACTACTTTCAAAATTGAAAACAGGTTTTCGATATAATCCGGTTTAGGCGTATCGGGACCTTCGGGACCATTGTCGGTCAAAGCGCTTTTAACTTTTTTCTCAATTGTTCCGGGTTCATCGATTAAGTAAATGCAATTGCCTTCCGATTTTCCCATCTTGCCGCTGCCGTCCAATCCCGGGATTTTGATGAGTTCCCGTCCGAAATTATAAGCTTCCGGTTGTTTGAAATATTCTATTCCGTAGCGGTGATTAAATCGTTTAGCGTAATTGCGTGTCATTTCCAAATGCTGTTCCTGGTCTTTTCCCACCGGCACGTAATCGGAATTGTGAATCAATATATCGGTAGCCATCAGGACGGGATAAGTAAACAAGCCCGCATTTATATTATCGGGATTTTGCCGTGCTTTTTCCTTGAACGAAACGGTTTTTTCCAATTCGCCCACGTAGGCTTGCATGCTCAGCAAAAGATATAATTCGGCAATTTCCGGTACATCGCTCTGGATGTAAATTGTTGCTTTATCAGGGTCTAATCCGCAAGCCAAAAATTCCGAAAGCATATTGGTTACATTGGTATTCAATAAGTCGGGATCCGGATGCGTTGTTAAAGCATGCCAGTCGGCTATAAAGAAAAAGCAAATATTTTCTTCCTGCATTTTCAGAAAGTTAATCATAGCGCCGTAATAATTTCCCAAATGTAAATTGCCTGTCGGACGGATTCCGCTTAATACTGTCTTCATAAAGCCAAAAATTTTGATGTGCAAAGGTAGTATTTTAAATTGGTGCAGAAAAGAAAGAGGCTTCAAAAATTTTCTATGGCATTCCTTATGGTTGATTTCATTTCTTCCCACCCGACATCAATAAACATATCCGGCATTGGGTCTGATTCAGCATCTTTAAAGTAACTCAAACTCCTGATCACAATAAATAAACTGTTTTGTGGATATTTTTTCACATAAAACTCAACGATTTGTTCCAGGGAAAAGTGTTGTAACAAAAAATATAAGTCGATAAAATCTTTTTTCCTTCCTCTGCCTGTTATTGCGTGTAGTCTCATGGCGGCAATATCCTGTAAACTTGCCATTCTCACTCCTTCAATTTCAATTGGAGGGTTAAGCCATTCACGGTGACCGCCCACAATATCGACTTTTACGCCATTCACCACCAATAGTTTTATCATTTTTGATTCACGTTCCGGATGATTAACATCGAATCCTTTCGCTTTTAACTCATCGCTGATTTGGTCTTGTGTCTTATCAATAACTCCAAATAAATCCAAATCGACGGAATTTCTGTGTCCTAATTGTAAAGCAAGCGCAGTTCCGCCAACTAACCGCAAATCGTGCAACATCGGTACTTGTTGCAAGCGTTTTAGAAGTACCAGGGTCGATTCTCCGATTGTAAAAGTTCGTAACATCTAAATTGATTTTCAGGAGTATGAGTCATCAACGAAATAAAAGATAATGTGTCGGGATACATTCCTCTCAAATTAAGCGCTATTTCTTTTATTTTTTCAAGTCCGTAATATTTACGTATCAACAACCAGTCATTCCAACTGCCGTACTCCAAAACACGATCCACAATATAAATACTATGTTTATCTATATCCAATTCTTTGCGACTTACATCCCAAAACAGATAAGAAGAAAATTGATCAAGCGTTACCTTCTTTTCCATATATCACCGAACTAATAAAAGCTATCCGCAAAGGTATTAAAATTTTTGGTTTGAACCTTATTCCACAATCAATTTTTGGCTGTAATTTTGATTATTATCTGTAACTATTACAATATAAATGCCCTTATCAAGATCGCTTATATCAACAGGAATTTTCATGGAACCGGTGTTTCCGGGATGATAAGTTTTTATCGTCTTTCCGGTTATATCGCTTATACTTATTACAGCCGATTCGCTTAATTTGGATGTTTCTATCGTGACTTGACCATTTGCCGGATTCGGATAGAGCCGAAATGAGGGTTCTGCTATCCGGCGGATTCCGGTATTTGATTTCAATGGTATTTGTATCGCTGTGACCGACAATTTAGGCAATGTCAAAGCAACAGAACCGTTATTAATAGCGATTTCACTTTGTTTCAGTGCATTTTGAGTAGCGGAAACGAATGTTTCGGTCGAAGGGAGATTGCTCAGCTGATAGCAGGCGACTTGTTCGACCGGAATCGGCGTGTTCACCGGCGACAAGCTGACGGATTGAGCGTTCGTAACATCCCGATTCACCAAAACAACGGAAAGCGTATCCCTGCCGGCATTCAGCGAAGAATAAGCCGATACAAGATTATCGTTGGAAGAAGTGGAACTCACGGCAATACTTCCTGTATAATGCGTAAATAAATGAAGTACTTCCCATTGACCAATGTCCCAATCCCAGGGAGTAAATATTTCCACATTGTTTTCGGCAAAAGTACCCAACAGAGAAGCATATCCCACCGCTATTACATTCGGATCCTGGGAATATAATGATCCCATTTCCGACATACCCATCGTAACGCCATTTCCGGCGCCCATATATTGATTTAACCAATCGGTGCTTCGCTTGAAAATATATTCTTTGGTGATGCTGTTGTCCCATCCGCCGGTGAGAACCTTGCATCCGTTGGCTCCCGGAAAGTCGTAAGCAGTGTCATAAAACACACGATAGAGGTTAAGCGTAATGTCCCTGTTTACATCCGGATAAAAATGAAAATCCAGCACATCCAACAATCGAATACCCGTTCGTTGCTGCTCTTCGGCAATCCGTTTAATAAAATACTCTAGCCATGTGTATTTCTTGGAAGGATTTTGGAGGTCGGGAACTAAACCGTTTTGCCAGTTATACCAGAACCATTCGTTTGTGAAAACCGGTCCCACAATTTTTATATCGGGAAACATGTCACGGACTTTGGTTGCTACCGCTACATATCGCTGAATATAATCTTCGGCAGGAATAGCTTTCGGCATTATGTCGTCGTGGGTGCTCGTCCAGCATTCAGGCTCGTTATCCATATTCCAATATTGAAATTGGTCTTTGTTTAGTCCGAGCTTGTCAAACCATTGCGTTAAAATAGCAACGGTAGAATCGGCAGGCCAAGGCTCAAGGTACAGATTCGGATCGCCGTCGCCTTTATCGGGACCTCCTCCTCCACACCAATTCTTATTCACATCAGAAGTCCATTGGCTGTGATTATAACCCCAATCATCGAAGTTATACGCATTGGTTTTTGCTGCGTATCCCAATAATTGAAATGCCCACATCCCTTTGGCATTGGGCATATTCGTTTGAAGCGATTGGGCTGCATAGTCCCAATCGTGTGCATATACATTATTATACCAATCGGGATGACTGGTTAATTTTTTCCGCCAATTATATTTGGTGGAATTGTTTCCCCCCGACTCTCTGAAAAATTTTACTCCCGCATCCTTGTATAATTGCCACGATTTAGCGGTAGTCGGGCTTGAAGGATTATCGGATAAAGAGTTGTTCCTTCCGTAGATATAAGGAGAAATTTCTTTTATTTCCCGGGCGGGATTTACGGTAATTTGTATTTGCGATTTTAAGGAGAGTATGCTCGTTCCCACCGTAATTAGAAATAATAATGTTTTTAATTTCATGATTATAGTATTATAGTTATGTTAATATTGTATAGACGGGGCACGCCCCGTCTATACACCCAAATTTATTTATTTTTTAACAGATCTCTAATCTCTGTCAACAATGTTTGATCGGCTGTAGGCGCCGCCGGAACAGCTTTTTCTTTTCGTTTAAGAGAGTTAATCCCTTTTATAAATAGAAAAATAACGAATGCCAATAACAGAAAATTAATTGCTACGGTTATGAAATTGCCGTAAGCAAAAATAGAAGTTCCCGCTATTTTTCTCGCTTCAGCCAAAGGTGTTCCTTCGGGAACCGTACCTTCCAATGTAATATACAAATTGCTGAAATCCTGTTTCCCGATGAGAGCGGATATCAGGGGCATGATCAAATCATTGACCACAGAATCGACAATCTTTCCAAATGCGCCTCCAATGATTACACCGACAGCCAAATCAATGACGTTTCCTTTCAGTGCAAATTCTTTAAATTCTTTAATAAATCCCATAATTCTTTTTATTTTTAATAATATTAAATTAATTCTGTAACCATTACCTTTCCGGATACATTGCCTGCCACCATTCGGGTTGATTTTTCAACCATTTGGCAAACCAGGCATGAATCGTTTTATTCCAATCGATACGTTTTTGATAAGTGTAAATAGCATGGTTTTCTCCGCTGACGGTGATAAATTCAACGGTTTTTCCCAACATCCGCAATGCATTGAACATCTGGATGCTTTCTCCTATCGGAACATTGGTGTCGGCTCCTCCGTGCAGCAACAGAAGCGGAGTATTGATTTTATCGGCATGGAACAAAGGACTCTGTTCGGTATATAATCTCGGATTGTTCCACGGAAAACTGCCTGCGCTCGCGCCTATGCTGTAGGAATATCCCCAATAACCCTCTCCCCAGTAGCTTGTAATATTGCTGATTCCGGCATGGGAAACGGCGGCTGCGAAAATATGGGTCTTCGTTTGCAGATATTGAGTCATAAATCCTCCGTAAGATGCTCCTATACATCCGATTTTCGTACTATCGACAAAATTGTGGGTGCGGTAAAATTGTTGAGTACCGGAAATAATCTCGTCGGCTGTTTTTTCGCCCCAAGCATTGACGTGACGGGCGGCAAATTCCTGTCCGAATCCGATAGTTCCCGAAGGCTGCAAGGTATAAACCACGTAGCCTAATGCGGCATAAACCTGCAAAGGATAGGTCGATTCGAAAACTCTCGAAGTAGGCGTGGTTCCGGCGTAGTAATAAACAATCATGGGATATTTCTTTTGCGGGTCGAATCCGTAAGGAAGATAATACCTGCCTTCAATCGTTGTTCCATCCGAAGAAACGAAATTCCAATCCGTCACTTTACTCAAAGCCAATTCACTCAACTGTTTTTGAAAAGGATCGGCAAGCAAGACGGATTTTTCCGTTTTCAAATCATATTTATATAAACGATAGGCATTATTGGTTCCTTCTCCCTGATAAAGAGCTAAAGGCGCTTTTTCTGCAGGTTGAAACCGACGTATCATCTCTTCCGGTAAATCCAATTTTTTGAAAGCCGCCGTATTTGAATCATATACGTAAACCGAAGCCCGATCTTTGTCTGCCACGGAAAAATAAATCCGGTTATCATAAATTGACCAATAGGCATCGGAAATGTTCGGATCAAAGTTTTTGGTAACAGCTTGGACGGCTTTCGTTTTTTTATCCATAATAAACGCAAGGGTATTATACAGGTTGGAAGTTTGCCCTTCTTTAATATTCAATCCGATACCTCCGAATGCTTCACCGCTCCCGGTAATCAGCAAACGCTTCGCATCCGGCGAGTATTGCACTTCACTTACGAAAGGATCATTAAAAAGCGTATCAATGGCTAAGGTAAGTAAATCCATTTCGTAAAACATGCGTTTGACAAGAGGACGTTCGGTAATATTTTCTTCCTGAACCGATAATAGAGCTTTTCGACTATCTAAACTGATGTCTTCAACAGAAGTGTTTGTTTGTCCGAAAGTAATGCGTTGTTGAGTCTTCGTTGCCAAATCATATAAATAGACCGAACTTCTTTCACGGAACGAACCTGCGCGGTCGCTCGGCGATAATGTTCGTTTCAAATCCCCTTTATCTGCGGGAATTTCCTCCTTGATTTGAATCAAAAGAAAACGCCCGTCGGGAGAAAACAGGTAGGAATCGAATTTTATATTTTCGGCTATCCGGTTTTCTTCCATGGAAGGTACATCCAATAAATATAAATCTTTATTTGTTAATCCGGGACGGGAATACGTTAATTGATCTTTTCCCGTAGTCCAACGCGGGTTCAAATCGGAATCAAAACGATAAATCGTTTTATTGGAATTTGTTTCACGCAGTTCAAGAGCAGAAACCGATTTTCCGCCCGGCAAGATATTGGTTGTACCCATTAAAAAATAATTGCCGCTCGGAGATATAGAACAGGATGTCAAGCGATTCCCTTCCAAAATATCATTAATTGTAATTCGTCGTTGGGCATCGGTCGTAATGGAAATTTGCGCTAAAGAATCATTTCTCGTAGGAACAACCGAAATTTTCATTTTTGATTCATTCTGATTTTTCACACTTGCCAATCGCTTAATGATAACTTCATAGCGTCGCGGTTCGAGCGTGAGATCCACCAAAACGGTGTTTGCTTTGGATAAACTGTCCTCTTTTGTTTCTTTTGTTTTTTCCGATTTATTGTTGATGTAGATTTCCATCATATCCGTCGTGGTAACTGACAGGCTTGCTTTACAGTATCGATTCGCATCGATCGAGAATGACAGCAATTGAACGGCTTTGTCGCGGTTCGGAATGTTATAATCGTAAGGGGCAAAAGGAAAAACAAATACTCCTGCCGTATCGGCTTTTAAATAGTCTTTACTTTGGGTGACGTTGCTAAAATCTACAGCTGTTTTTAATAAGTCTTTGTGTTCAAAAGTCTTTTTTTCAACGTCAGTACTGTCTATCAAAACCGGTATCGAGACCGGAATTAAAGGCGAAACTTTCATTTTTTCGACTCGGATTTCCGTTTGCGAAAAGAGGTTGAAGCAGATCAAAAAACAGAATGCAGGAATTGTTAATCGAATCATAGTATTTAATTTTTGCTACAAAGATAAGAATTGTTTTTTCATTTTTATTCATAACTTTGTAGTATATATTTTTCATCCAATGATTATTAAAATCTCATGTGCGTCTCCTTACGGACAAAATACGCTGTTATGAAATGTGATGTAACCGGCGCCGATTATTTTTTCCGGATCGACCGATCCCGAAAAATGGATCGAGCGATCCCGAGAGTTGGATCGACCGATCCAAAAAATTGGATCGACCGATACACTAACATTACAGGCGGGCTATTTTGTCCTAACAGGCGGGCTGTTTTGTCGTTATGGTCGGGTTATTTTGTCAATATAGTCGGACTAAATAAACATTCAGGCAGGCTAAAAAAAAACATATATAACGATTATGTTTTTTCAAAAAATGAATATTTTCCCGGTTAAGAAAAAGTTTGAGATGCTAAAATCTTGGGCAAAGCGTAGAGGATGGTGAACAAAATATTTACTTTTCCAGCAAGTTTTGGACTTCTATTTTCAAAATCGGAAGATGACGGACAACAATACCCCAAATTGTTTCGTCGGAAATTGAGTCATATCCGTGAATTACCCGATTTCGGGCATCAACAATTTTTCGCGAATTGCTAATAACAATATTTTCATCATACTTAAGTATCCTATTAGTGGCTTCGCCAATAATTTCAATATTACGTTCTACGGCTCTTTTTGTCCGAATATCTTGTTGATATTCAGTGAAAATTTTTTGGCGATCAGCAAAGAAACCCTCTATTTCGACGATAGCCGACAAGATGTCATATAGCCAAGTTTTTATTGTTTCATCCATAAATCAACTGCCTGTTTTGGTCAATATTCTTGAGAAAATAAGGATTCTTTATTGCTTGTTCTTC
>Ga0123354_10001044_pt1 | contig 31803 bp, 27 predicted proteins | sample TergutLab28metaG_2_FD_97872 | JGI IMG/M metagenome (GOLD analysis project Ga0123354, IMG submission 97872) | Labiotermes labralis P4 segment gut microbial communities from Petit-Saut dam, French Guiana - Lab288 P4 | ecosystem: Host-associated > Arthropoda: Insects > Digestive system > Gut ... | reverse complement strand
GTAAAAACTCGTGCGAAATTGCAGGCATAAAAAGCTGGTTTGCGACGGTTGTGATGAGTATATATTTGCCGTTATATTTTTTCCTTAGGCTTTGCACAAAATTAAGATATTTTCTTTCCATGGAGGCGTAGGTTTGTACTTTTGTATCAGCGCTTGTGCAGACGGTTTTGTCTTTTGCCCACGCATCAAGGAAATCGTTGAAACCTTTACCGTCTGATTCGTGCGCTATGCCAGGCAAATCATAGCCTTTTACACCAGTATATTCACCGGTGTTGCCGAGTGTGAAGTCTATAAGGTGGCGGTCAAGCTCCGTGACTGGTTTGCCATCCATACCAGTTTTCTGCGGTAAAGAGTCTTGCGAGAAAAACTCTTCGTTCGTGATATACACGCCAGGATAAGTTTCGACATAAAGGCTCGCCCTCAGAAGAACTTCGTTCATGGTTTTCTGGGAATTGAATACGCAGATGACCGTACTTGGCACTTCTTTTGTTTCAAAACAGTTGGCAATGGACGGCATTTTAAAAGGGTCAAACTGGAACGTAGAAACTACGCCTGTCTCAGCGGTTTAATCAAATATTTTTTTCAACGCGGCAGGATCTCTCATCGACACCGGACTCTCAGTGAAATTAATTGTGAAACCCACTCCAAGACTTTGCTCCTGCGTGGCAACAATTTGTGAGGAAACCGGCGATACCCTTACACCGGCAAGCAACAATGCAAAGAGTAGAAATTGTTTTATTTTCATCTGTATATTATTTTTAATTCGTTGTTACGGATAAAATTATACCGGCAACAGTGATAAATTACGAAAAAACATTGTCCAATAATAAGTTTTACTAAGTCATTCTACATTTCCCTTAATTTGTACATCCAAGAAATTTTTAAAAATTTAGTATTGATTCCTGAAAATCGCCTATTAATGTGAAAAAATTGCAATAATAAGTGCACCCAGCGCTACAACTGCTCCAAGAAGGCTGATAAGTAATTCTGTTTTCATATTATACTATAATTAAAATTTTTTATATAACTATTTTACTATTCTATTTTTCTATAGTTCGTTCAACTAAGAAATTTTTAAAAATTCCTATCAAATTTCTATCTGAAGTTTGAATTGAATATTCTTTTCCAATTTCAACGTATGGAAAGTCAATTATTGCGTCCATATCATCTTTTATCCACATAAAAAATGGTATTTGACTGCCTATTTGTATATTTTCATATGTCTCGCGAGAAGTATCATCATCCAATTTTTTCTTGAATGCCATTTCTTCCTCCGTCAAGTATTCAGCAAACGCTTCAATTTCTTCGATATTTTTAAGCTTCTCATATTTTTGATGGTTAATTCTCTCTTTTAAAAATACTGTTGCATAATGTGATTTTTTAATTTCATCAAATGTTATATTATTAGGATTGAAGAATTTATTCATTATATTTTTTGTACATTCTTTGTTATACGTATAAATGCGAACAGATATATTTTCAGATAATGCATCTGCTTTTTTCTTTAGGAGTAGATTTCTATATTTCTCGGAAGCTTCAGGAGCTGAATATATTCCACAACAAGTTAAATCGGAATATATTTCAATACTTTTTTCTGCAGAATCTATTAGCTTTATAATTTCCGATAGATTTTTCGGAAATTCATCTATCTTATGGGTTGTTACCGACATTGCTAGTTTTTCAATTACATTAATAGTTTCTAAAAATTTAGTATTGATTCCTGAAAATCGCTTATTAAAAACATAATGTGAAAAAATTGCAATAATAAGTGCACCCAGCGCTACAACTTCTCCAAGAAGGTTAAGTAATTCTGTTTTCATATTATACTATAATTAAAATTTTTTATTAAGAAAAACAATGGAAGAATTCATGTTGCGTTATAATTAAAAGTTATCTATTTTACTAATAATCCCCTCTTGTGGTATAATGAAGGTTATTTCTCCACTGCTTGCATCTGGGGAACTACGACCGCAAATGTAGCAATAATTGTTAAACCAAACAAATTTTTCGTCGGAAAATTGTATCTTTGCCCAAAAATTGATAGTGTATGCAAAATAGACCAAAAGAAGGTATTAAAAATATAGTATTTGACTTAGGCGGCGTATTGATTACGTTGGATCGCTCGGAAGCGGTTAAACGATTTGAAAAAGAGGGATTGAAAAATGCAGAAGAACTACTGAACGCTTATCATCAAAATGGAATTTTTTTAGAGTTGGAAGAAGGTAAATTATCACAGGAAGAATTTTATGAAGCCGTGCGTAAAGAAGCCGGAAAATATATATCGAACGAAACGATTGATTATGGCTGGATGGGCTTTTTGAAAGAGCTTCCCGAATATAAACTAACGATGTTGGAAGACTTAAAGCGGAAAGGCTATCATCTTTATTTATTGAGCAATACTAATCCGGTTGTTATGTCATGGGCGTATTCTTCCGCATTTTCTCCTCAAGGTAAAACGATCGACGAGTATTTTGATAAACTTTATTTATCCTATCAAATCGGATATACCAAACCGCATCCCGAAATTTTCCAATTTATGTTTAAAGATTCCGGCATGATTCCATCCGAATCTTTGTTTATTGACGACGGAAAAGCTAATGTTGAAATGGGAAAACAGTTCGGAATGAAAACCTATCTTGCCGAAAACGGAGAAGATTTCAGGCATTTGTTTTAGGCTTTTTTCCCACCATCTGCGAAACGAATAGTCCGACAATCACAATCGCCATCCCGAACCATTGAACGATTGAAAGGCGTTCGCCTACCATAATAAAGGCGAACAAGGCTGTCAGTACGGGAATCATATAACAAAAAACGCCGGCTTTGGTTACTCCCAAAACCTTGACTGAACGTGAATAAAAAATAAAAGCAATGACCGATGCGAATACCGAAAGTTGGACGATGGATGCAACGGCTTTCAATGTAAACCGCATAGCGCCGAGATGCGAAAAGTCGATGATGAAAAAGCAGGGAATAAAATATATCAACCCGATAAAATTCTGGTAAAAGACAAGAGTAGTAGCATTGTAGCGATGGATGAGGTACTTCACAAAAACGGCGTATCCAAGCGCAGTGATTACGGCGCCGAAAACCAAAACTGCGCCTATCAGTTGACCGCCGATTTCGTTGTTGCCTGAAAAGACGACAGCGAGAACGCCAATCATGGAAATGACAATGCCGACAATCGTAGCCCAATTGATTTGCTCTTTCAAAATGAGAACTCCTACCATCGGCGTAAACAGCGGAATGGTAGCAACAATAACGCTTGTAACCGTCGGCGACACCATGGTTTGTCCGTAGGTTTCGCACAGGAAATACAAAAAAGGCTCGCAGAGCGCCAAACCAAGAAAATATTTCAGATGCTTGAATTGCAGTTTTTGTAGATTTCCTGTGGACTTTGCCCAAACGCCAAGCAAAACGGTCGCGATAACCATTCGCGATGAAACAAGCGTAATAGGGGCTATATGGGCTTTTAGCGCAATATCCGTCCAAACAAATGAAAATCCCCAAAAAACATTAGCAAGAATGACCTGAGTATATATGTTTAGCGCTGTGGGATTTTTTGTCATTGATTATAACAATTATTTGCTAAACACTCTGTATGAATGGGGTGGAAGTGTAACCGTGAAAACATTATTCTTGTCGTCCGGTTTAAAACGGTAACCGGAGGAGCGAGTTGAATTGTCATCAGGCATCTTATGGATGACTGTTCCGCTCAGCAAGTCGGTTATCTTATCAATACCTTCCTTCGCATTAATTTTGATTGTAACCGGTTCATCGAGGAACGATTCCACGATGAATGTCCCGTTGTCATAAAGGAAAAGGCTGACTTTTGCCGGAGCGTCTATCCGTAAGTCTAAATCCTTGCTCAGTATGATACGAAAAAAGTTGAGAACGCCCTGCGGCAATTCGTACAAATCGCCGAAGTCGTTGGGGATAGTCATTACATAGAGATTTCCTTTGGAATAAGGCGCACGAAGCAACATCGGATATCCGCTGACGCCATTGGTAAGCGGTCGCCCTGCACTAAGCATCTCCCATGAGTCGTTCGTCTGGTATTGCACCTGCGTAATCAAAATATCTTTACTCGATTTTCCCGCAAAGCCGAAGTCATTCACCAGCGCCTCCTTGTCGGCTCGAAGTTCGGCTATGTCGGCAATCTTGTCGGGAATAGCTTTCAGCAGACCGGTGGTGATTACAACGTCATTGCCTTTGGTCAGTTGACTTTTTATCTTCGTAATTATGTCGGAGTCATATTTCGCCTGCTCCGTAAGCAACACCACTTTTTGGTCGGTAGGAAACTGCGGATACATATCCATCGGTAAACCAATCATACCTAAATAATTTTGTAGAAAATCGTCGCCGAGGGATTGAAAAGGTTTGTAGGACTTGATTCCGACGGGTTTCCCTAATTTGGAAATGAAAGCGTTGATTTTCTCAAAGGTATAACCGGCAACGCGCGCTATTGTGGTAGGAGTAACCGTTTGTCCGTTCAAATGAACCGGTTTCATCATTTCATCATAATCAAAACTCGTACCTTGTCCTTGCCAAGTCGTGCGATGTATTTGGGGATTCAACTGCACGCCTATCAGTTGATTGTAAGCAAACAAAGCTATTTCAGGCGCTTTGGCGAAGAACGTTAGCCAAAGTTGTTCGGCATAACGATCCATTCCCAAGTTCGAACCGCCGCTATCGACCCATCCGCCGAAATTATGCCCCGGACGAATATTATCAAAATAACGGACAATATTATAACTCAGATAATTTTGAAGATGCTGAGCCATGGATGGGTCTCTCGTTTCGGTTCCTGTCCAAACGCCGTCGAAAAGTTGGGGTTCGGTAGCAAGGTTGAAGCCCAAGCCTTGAAAATGGTCATACCAATTGGGATATTTGATGATTATTTTCACGTTCGGATTAATCTTTTTAGCCGGGTTAATCACTAAGTTAACAGCGGCATCCGTCATCAAATCCAAGCGGTATTGCGTCCAACTCCTGTCGCCTTTCGCCTGAATTTCACCGTCCGATTTACAGTTGGTGAAAAAAAAGTCGTCAAGGATGATAGTATCGAAATGCTTTGCCGTAAGCTCGGCAATCTCCTGAACCTTTTTCCTGTCCTCCGGATTTGAGTAGCAAAACGTTTCGAAATTGTTGGATTCATTTTTGGTGTAGGTGATTCCTCCGCCGACTTCAATTCCTTTATCAAGGAAATATTTTTTAGCTTTTTCGATGGTTGAATCGGGAACGATCAACAAGTCTCGATGGGTTTCCAAATAGATTTTATCAACTTTCAGTTGACTTGAAATAATATTCCATGTAGAATCCAACCAATTCATATCTTTCATTTTTTCCACTTCATAAGCGCGGGTATAGACCGATACTTTGAATCCGTTGTAATTGCCGGCAAAAGCAGCCGTATTTATCAATAACATCACCATGATAGCGTAATTTATGAGTTTTCGTTTCATTTGTTTTTGTTTTTATTCCGTGTTTTTATTATTTCATTTATCTTAGTAATTAAGAAGTGCAAAAATATAATTTTTTTATCAAATTTTTATATCTTCGCAGCAAGAATTAGTAGCAATATTAAAAAATTATAACAGATGAAAAACGTCAGTTTTGTAATTATTCTTTCTATTTCATTGATATATTGTGTAAAATCGACTGCACAGAAGCTTACGGCTTGGGGCGACCAAGGGAACGGCACGTATATAAATCCCATCTTGAACGCCGATTATTCCGACCCTGATGTTATTCGTGTTCAGGATAAATACTACATGGTGAGTTCCGATTTTCATTATATCGGCATGCAGGTGTTGGAATCGAATGATATGGTCAATTGGAAAATTATCAGTCAGATATATGACTGTTTTGATTTACCCGGATGGGATGAAAATAAACATTATGGAGGCGGTTCTTGGGCGCCCTCTATCCGTTATCACGCCGGTAAGTTTTGGGTGTATTTTTGTACTCCCGACGAAGGATTATTTATGAGTAATGCCGAAGACCCTGCCGGACCTTGGAGTAAATTGGTTCAAGTGAAAGCGGTTAGTAAATGGGAAGATCCTTGCCCTTTTTGGGATGACGACGGTCAGGCTTATTTGGGAAGAAGTCAATGGGGCGCCGGTCCAATCATTCTTCACAAGATGAATCCCGAAGGAACACAACTGCTGGATGAAGGAAAAGTCATTTATACAGGACCGGTAGCCGAAGGTACAAAATTTATGAAAAAAGACGGTTATTATTATTTGATTATACCCGAAGGTGGCGTTTCAACCGGCTGGCAAACGGTGTTGCGTTCCAAAAATATTTATGGTCCATACGAAAAGAAAGTGGCGCTTGAACAAGGGATCACCGATATCAACGGTCCTCATCAGGGCGCTTTGGTTGATACTCCTGAAGGCGAATGGTGGTTTTTCCATTTTCAGCAAACCGAACCGCTGGGTCGTGTTGTTCTTCTTCAACCGGTTTATTGGAAAGACGGCTGGCCCTGTATCGGCGTAGATAGAGATATGAATGGTATCGGAGAACCGGTGCGCGTATGGACGAAACCGAATGTCGGCAAAATATTTCCTGTCACGCTTCCACAGACCGATGATGATTTTTCTTCTTCGAAATTAGGATTACAATGGCAATTTAATCACAATCCGGTCAACGAAGCCTGGTCGTTGACTGAAAAAAAAGGTTATCTGACGTTTCACGCCTTGAAAGCAGATAGTTTGCGTAATGCACGAAACACGCTTACTCAAAAGAGTATGGGATACATCGGAGAAGCCGTTGTCCGAATGGATATTCGCGACCTTGCCGAGGGTCAACGAGCCGGACTTTGCTGCATGAGTAATTTGTTTAATGGAGTTGGTGTGCTGCGGGAAAACGGGAAAAACTTTCTTTACTTGGAAAAAAATGGCGCAATTGAAAAAATTCGCCCAATCACCGAGAAAGAGATTTATCTTAAAGTGTCGTTGGATGCAATTGCAAACAAGCATCAATTGTATTACAGTGCAGATAACAAAAACTTTACACCCTGTGGAGATGCCTATTCCTTGAAATTCGGCTTTTGGAAAGGCTCCCGCATCGGACTTTTTTCTTATAATACTTTAAATGAAAGCGGCAAAGTTTATTTTAGCCGGTTTCGCTATAAGCATGACGGAGGGACTTTTTTCGCTTCTTGCCAATAAACTTCCATTTCGTCTAATGTCATTTCTTTCAATGACTTTCCGATTTTTTTTGCTTGTTGTTCGATATAATTGAAACGTTGGATAAATTTTTGATTGGTGCGTTCCAGTGCATTGTCCGGATCAATTTTATATAGACGGGCGGCATTTATCAGGCTGAAGAACAAATCGCCAAATTCGGCTTCTATCCGGTCTTTATCCATCGCATGAATTTCTTGTTTCAGTTCGTTCATCTCTTCTTCAACTTTAGGCCATACCTCTTCTTTTTGATTCCAATCGAAACCGGCATTTCGCGCTTTGTCCTGAATACGGTGCGCTTTCGGTATGCTTGGCAGCGAAGACGGAACGCCCTCCAAAACGGTTTTGTTACCGCCTTTTTCCTTCAATTTGATTTGCTCCCAATTTTGCTCTACCTGCCCGGCTGTTTTGGCTACTACTTCTCCAAAAACATGCGGATGACGAAAAATCAATTTGTCGCATAGGGTGTTGCAAACGTCGGCTATGTCGAATTGCCCTTTTTCGTCGGCTATTTTAGCATAGAAGGCAACATGCAGCAATAGATCGCCTAATTCTTTTTTTATTTGCGGAGGTTCGTTTTTGATAATCGCTTCACACAACTCATAAGTTTCTTCAATCGTGTTGGTGCGCAAACTCTCGTTTGTCTGCTCTTTATCCCAGGGGCATTTCTCCCGTAATTCATCTAAAATATCGAGCAAGTGTCCGAAGGCTTGCATTTTTTCTTCTTTAGTTTTCATACAACTAATATCCGTTTTTTCTTCTGATTTTTATTTTAATTGCATTTTGAATAGGCTTTTCACTGAATAAAACCAGATAACCGCCGCCGCCGGCTCCGGCCAGTTTCCATGCCAATGCTTTCTCTTTGTACTGCTCTATGGCATTTTGTACTTCCGGTGTAATCATCGCCGGAAACATCCGCACTTGCGCCTCAAAAGACAACTTTGCTCCTTCTGCGAATTGCCGGAAATTCTGTTTGATGATGCCTTCCCATGTTCTGTCGGCAGCATCGGTCAGCGCTTGCACATTTTCTTTGGTGATATATGTTTCATTCAAAAGATTGGTTCCTGCCGGACGGGGCAATAGCAGAATCAGGTAAATCCTGTTTTCCAACCACGATAAAATCGCTTCATCCGGCACCGTTTCGATGACAGAGGGCCAATACGTATTATCGTAATAATGACGATTCAAACAAGGCATACATATACCTATGGAGTCTTGCGCTCCTGAAATTTCGGTTCTTCCGGGTTCATTCTCATAATGAAAAATCAGTTGAGCTAATTTTTCGGGGTGCATAGCCGGCAATTCGTAGGGCCACAATCTGGCGGCGGCATTCCGGGTAGAGGTAGCCATGCCGCATCGTTCGTTAAAATCAATCGTCGGCTCCAGCGAAATGGTAATCGCCCATCCCGGATGATATTTCGAAACATAGGGTTGGTCGATCCATGTTCCCGCCAGGTCCAGACGATAGGGTAGGCGAGAGGTAATATTCGAGCGGATAGTGGTTGTCGAGCGAGCCGGCAAACCTGCATCGGGGATACGGTTTAGAATAAGATATTCGATACCTGAGTTTTTACAAATCGTTTCCTTATAGGGTGTATGACCGTCTTCATTCACAACGAAAATATCCGGACGGAAGCGAATCAAGTCTTCTTCAAAATCCATAATTCCGGAACCTGAATTGATCCATGCATCTTTCACATAACGAATCGCTTTGACCATATACAACCGTTCCTGTTCGCAATTGACGGTTTTTCGTCCCTTCAGGTCTTCAATCGTGGCATCCGAGCCGATTCCTACATATAAATCCCCATACTGCGATGCTTCTTTGAAAAATGCCACATGACCGCTGTGTAATAAATCATAACATCCGGATACAAAAACTTTTTTTCTCATGGTTATTTCTTTAGCTTATAATTTTCTATACCTTTTTGTAAAAATTGAATGAACGTATTCACATGTTTGTCATACGCATACGCCGGCGCCAAAGGCATTCCGTCATTGTCCAGCAAAACATAGAAAGGCTGGGCGTTTGCCCCGAATTTATGCCGTTGCAGATAACTCCATTCATCGCCAACGGTTTTTAATTTCCGCACCTTATCATATTCCGTAATTTCGATGGGTTTGTCTAAATTAGCTTTATCGTCCACGTAAAGAGAAATCAGCACATAATCGTTGTCGATGATGCCTTTCACTCGCGGATCAGACCAAACCGAAGCTTCCATTTCCCTGCAATTCACACAACCGTATCCGGTGAAATCAATCATTACCGGTTTACCGTTTTTACGGGCATATTCCATTCCTTCTTCATAGTTCAAAAATTTCGGATGCACTTCGCCTTGATATAAATTAAAATCTTGTGTATAAAGCGGAGGAGAAAAAGCGCTGATAGCTTTTAATGGTGCGCCCCATAATCCGGGAACCATATAAACTGCAAAAGCAAACGATACAATCGCTAAAAACAAACGGGGGATGGATACATGGTTTAGGTCGCTGTCGTGAGCAAACTTGATTTTACCTAACAGATAAAAACCGAGTAAAGCAAACAGCACGATCCAAAGAACCAAAAATACTTCACGGTCTAAGATGCGCCATCCGTAAGCGAGGTCGGCAACCGATAGAAATTTCAGCGCCAAGGCTAATTCCAGAAATCCCAAGACTACTTTCACTGAGTTGAGCCATCCGCCCGATTGGGGAAGATTTTTCAACCAGGAGGGGAACAATGCAAACAGAGCAAATGGAATAGCTAAAGCCAATGAAAAACCGAACATGCCGATTGCCGGTCCAGTCATCCCGCCCAATCCGGCGGCTTGAACCAATAAAGTGCCGATAATAGGACCTGTACAGGAAAATGAAACCAAGACCAGGGTAAACGCCATGAAGAAAATACTGAGGATACCGGTTGTAGAATCGGCTTTTTGATCCATCTTATTAGTCCATGACGCAGGTAAAGTTAATTCAAAAGCGCCCAGAAAAGATATTGCGAATATAATTAACAAGGCAAAAAACAGCAGGTTAAATATTGCATTTGTCGATAAATCGTTCAATGCGCTCGCTCCAAAGAGCGCTGTAATTAATAATCCTAAAATCAAATAGATAACTATAATCGCCAATCCGTAAGTCATCGCATCGATTATGGCTTTTTTGCGATTGGTTTTTGACCGTTTCAAGAAAAAGCTGACGGTCATCGGGATAATAGGCCAAACGCAGGGAGTGAGTAATGCCAAAAATCCGCCTCCGAAACTGATAAGAAAAATCAATAACCATGATTTATTTCCTGAAGTAACGTTATTTCCAAAATTTTGCAATTCGGTGATAACCGGTTTCCAATAGTCCACAGACGAAGAAGTTTCATCTGTAATGAGCGACGGATAACGAGCGACGAATGACGAGTCGCTATTCACAGTCGAATCTGTTTCGGATTTTTCCGGCTGAACCTTTTCAGTAGTAGGAGTTGGCGAAGCCGGAATTGCCTCTGTCTTTTTTTCTATCTTTAGGTTTGCCGGAAGCGAGGCGGTGGTAAACTTAAAATTTTCCGATCCGGGAACACAGGATTGATCATTGCAGGACATATATCCGATAGAACCGCTAATCAAGAATTTATCCTTATCCGTAATCTTCAGTTTCTGGATAAACGTTGGATTTTCGGCAAACCAGCGTACCGTCATTTTAAACATGTCGTCGTATTGACTGTGTATTTTGGAATTGGTAAATACTTTACCGACTAATTCGACGCCTTTGATTTCATCAAATTTAAATGAAGTGGGAATTGGTCCACCTTCCGGTAAATTCAAATCATACAAATGCCAGCCTTGGTCCACCGAAGCTTGGAAAACAATATCACCCGATTCGTTGATACTGTATTTCCACTTAACCGGTTCCTGCATTTGAGCGTTCAGAACCCCGCCCAAACCAATGAAAAATGAAAGAAATAGTATGTATTTGGACATAAATTTATATTTTTGCGCAAAGATACAAAAGAATTGGGAATTATGCGAATTGATATCATTACCGTTTTGCCGGAAATGTTGGAAAGTTCTTTCAATTGTTCCATTTTAAAAAGGGCGCAAGACAAAGGCTTGGTGGAAATACAGATCCATAATCTTCGGGATTATTCGTTGGACAAACATAAACGAGTCGATGACTATGCGTTTGGAGGACAAGCCGGAATGGTTTTACAATGCGAGCCTATCGACCGTGCTATTTCACAATTGAAACAGCAACGGGTTTATGATGAAGTGATTTATACTTCGCCCGACGGTGAACCTTTTCGTCAACCGTTGGCGAACCGGCTTTCGCTTTGCAAGAATTTAATTATTTTATGCGGTCATTATAAAGGAATTGATTATCGTATCCGTGAACAATTGATTACGCTTGAAATTTCGATTGGCGATTATGTCCTGACCGGCGGGGAATTGGCTGCTGCCGTCATGGCAGATGCTATTGTTCGATTGATTCCGGGAGTTATCAACGATGAACAGTCGGCGCTGTTCGATTCTTTTCAGGATAATCTTTTAGCATCTCCTGTTTATACGCGACCTTCCGATTATAAAGGATGGAAAGTTCCCGACGTGCTTCTTTCCGGTCATGAAGCCAATATCCGGGAGTGGGAGCTACAACAGGCTATTGACCGAACTCAACGCTTGCGACCGGATTTGGGATAAGGGGATACCATTGCATTGAATGCCGAAGTGAAGCCAATCAATTTCATTTTTCAAACTCTCCCGTCACAAAATAGACCGGCGTTGAACAGACGCTTTCGTTGTGATAACGGTCGAAACCGGTAACTACATAGTAATAACCGGTTTCAATATGATTATCAATCGGCAATTGGTATTGATTATCCGTCAGCCGGACTGCAATCAGATTCACCGGATTCTGAGTATCAACCGGAAAGGTTTCTGAACGATACAGATTGTAAAAAACCGGTTGGTTATCTTTTTCAGGAGCTTTGTTCCACTCCAAATGAAGGGAAGAGCCGTTGATAGCATACGCCGAGAGGGAAGGCGGCGGTTCGGGAATCGCCCCGCTCAGCCAAGTCAAAGGAGGCAATAACGCCGGTAATTTGTAAAAGTTGGAACACAACTCCGAATCAAAGCCTTTTGAGTTATTTACCAAATAGGCTGCTCGAAAAAATGCGTTGCCTTGCGTTTTTGCTTCACGTGAAAACTTTATTTGATCGTAGAGAATGGACGGCTCCCAGCGGGATTCTCTTTGATCCATCTGAAAAGCTCCCAAACCGGGTATGATGAACCGATCGTTGCTTCTTGATACCCAATCTTCTACAAAGGGATAAAAAAGCATGCCGGAATAATAAGTCATCGGAACGATAAAATCTTGTTTCCCTTTTTTGAGCCAGTCAACGGGATCTTGAAAAACCGATGAATATGCGGTCCAGTGCCGCCTGCTCTCACCCGGAATGTCTTTGTACATTCCTACTACCGAACTGCTTACCTGCACCCATGGTTTCAACGATTTAACCATATCATACACAGCATAAACCAAATGATTGATATTTTCTCTTCGCCAATCCTCTTTATTTTTCCCGTATCCATATTGAAGAAAGGTATCCTTATCCGGGAAATCGGCGGCAACTTCAGGGTAACGAATATAGTCCAAATGAATTCCATCGATATCGTAATTGGATACAATTTCCTTGATAAGCGAAAGAATATAAACATTCGTTTGCGGATTTCCGGGGTCAAGATATACGTTTTTCTTAAATGTTTTTATAAGATGATTCCTGTTCAATGCGGTCGATGTTCGATTCGGCTTTTTGTTCTTTGCTACTGTTCCCATGGGATAAACGACAAACCACGCATGACATTCGATTCCCCGTTGATGGCAAGCTTCGACCGCAAATTGCAGAGGATCGTAATCGGCTGTTGCATCGTTTGATTTAACATATTCACTACGTGGCTCTATCTTGGAAGGATAAATCACATCTCCCCGAATCCGTGTTTGAAGAAAAACCATATTGATATGAGTCTTTTGCAACTTGTCGAGAATTTGGTTCAAATCTTTTTTTTGTTTTTCAATATCTTTTTCATTTTGAAATGGTTTCTCCGGCCAGTCCAGACCATAGTTAACCGTTAACCAAACCGCACGGATTTCCAGTTTTGGTTGCGCAAGTAATAATTGGCTTAAACAGAAAAATAAGAGGGTAAGCAACGGTTTCATGGATGATTCTGTTTTATCCTTTCGATCCGTTGTAAAAGCGTCGGATGGGAGTAATACCAAAATACGACTAAGGGATGGGAATTCAAATTACTCAGCGATTGTACCGAAAGTTTTTTTAATGCCGAAATCAGCGCATCGCCTAAACCAAAATTAGCGGCAAAGCCATCGGCTTGGTATTCATTTTTTCGGGAAAAATAATTCACCGCTAATCCCAATACTTCCGAAATTGGAGTGAAAAGAAAAGCAAACCCAATGACGCCCAAGTGAAAGGAAATCATTTTTCCGCCTAAAGCTTCCGCCAATTGAAGATTTTTCAGGAACAGCGACAGAATGTAGAAAATAACTCCGGTCGTAATTATCGACAGTAATAAAGAATAAAGGACATGCTTCTTTTTGTAATGTCCGATTTCATGCGCCAGAACAGCGACAATTTCTTCCGTATTCAAGTCGTTCATCAGCGTATCGAACAGGACGATGCGTTTTTTCTTCCCGAATCCTGTGAAATAGGCATTGGCTTTTGATGTCCGTTTCGAGCCGTCCATAACAAAAATATTCGTCAACCGGAATCCGGACTTTTGGGCGAAAGACTCGATAGCATCCCGCAATTCGCCTTGCTCCAAAGGCGTTTGTTTGTTAAATAGAGGTACAATCCATTCCGAATAAAAAAAAGTCATTACTAAAGAAAATCCCGAAACTACCAGCCATGCATATAGCCAAAACGCTTTTCCCGTGTAGTTGTATATGTACAAAACAGCCGATAAAACGACTCCTCCAATCACCAGACTTAATACAATGCCTTTAATCCAATCAAGAAGGAATAATTTCACTGTGGATTTATTGAAACCAAAACGTTCTTCAATCGTGAAAGTAGCATACCAGTCGAAAGGGAAGGATATGATTTCGTTGGCTATCATCAGAATCCCGAAAAAAAGCAGAGGCAGAAGCAGAAAATGATGGGTATATTCGCGAAGGTAGTCGTCAAGCCAGCCTAAAAATCCGAATAGCAGAATGATGAACATAAGCAGGAATGAAAATCCGCCGGAAATCAAACCGAAACGACTGTTTGCCCGCTGATATTCTTGTTGTTGTGCATATTTTTCCGGAGGATAGATTCCTTTCAGTTCGTCGGGCAACACCGGAGTCATCTTTTTCCTGTTAAGCCATGATAGAATTTGCGTCCAAACGAAATTCAGGATAAAAATACCTATAATAAGGTAAAAATATATATTGTACATATTGGGCAGTTTATATCTTGTCGTCTTCGTTAATTATTTGTTCTATAGCAGTGATGAACTGTTCGGCGGGTTCGAGGAGAGGAATAATGTCTGATTCTTTAACAATACTCCAATCATCATAATCTCCCTTTTGCCTTAAAGTGAATAATTTATAATAGATGTCTCCTAAATCTTCATTGATAAGATGTTTAGATATAAAATTCAATTTATTTCTATTCCATCTTGTAGAACATTTTTATAGAAAGGCATAAAATATCTTTTTTCCCAATCATTTTTAGAATACAAAAGGACATTGAGATCAACATTATATTTCCATCCCAATTTAGTAAGAGGATAAGAATACTTTATTTCATCATCAAGACTTGTTGAATCGGAATTTACGATAACCAACATATCCCAATCCGAGTTAGAACTTGCATCGCCTCGTGCTTGCGAACCAAATATTACCAAACGGTCATTCGGCAACAGTTGACGTTTTAAGTTTCTTATATCTTCCAAAATTTGTTTATTCATATATTTATTTATCACCTATTATCTTTTTCTCGCGTATAATTCAAATATCAAAATGTAAAATTACAATTATCTTTTGGAAATCAAAAAGATTTTATCGTTGTTCTTGAAAATGGTACGCAATCCATGGAAGCAAACTCTTGATTTAAAAATTTGAAATAGCCTGTCATAGCAACCATCGCAGCGTTATCGGTAGTGAAAGCAAAAGGAGGAACATGAATTTTCCATCCATAAAGGGAGGCATATTCTTCAAATGTTTTACGCAAACCGGAATTAGCAGACACTCCTCCGGCAACAGCTATTTCTTTTATATTTAAATCTTTGGAAGCTTTTAATAATTTTTGCATTAAGATATCAATGATTGTAGCTTGGAGGCTGGCGCACAGATTCGCTTGGTTTTTTACGATAAAGTCCGGGTCTTTTTGTAATTCGTCGCGAAGAAGATACAAAAATGAAGTTTTTAACCCGCTGAAACTGTAGTTATAATCCGGAATCTGCGGTTTACTTAATCGAAAGGCTTTCGGATTACCTTCTTTTGCAAGACGGTCAACAACGGGACCTCCAGGGTAGGGCAATCCCATGACTTTAGCGCATTTGTCGAATGCTTCACCGGCGGCGTCGTCGATGGTTTGCCCGATTACTTCCATATCATTCCATTGGCGAATCCTGATGATTTGTGAATTTCCGCCGGAAGCCAGCAAGCAGAGGAATGGAAAATGGGGTTGCTTGTTGTCTGTTTCGTTTTCCTTGATGAAATGCGCTAATACATGCGCTTGTAAATGGTTTACTTCAATCATCGGAATCTGCAACGCTATTGCTAAGCCTTTTGCAAAGGATGTACCAACCAGCAACGAACCTAATAATCCGGGTCCTCGCGTGAATGCAACGGCGGATATTTCTTTTTTGTCTATTTCCGCCCGTTTCAATGCTTCATGAACCACCGGTATAATGTTTTGCTGATGTGCGCGGGACGCTAATTCGGGAACTACGCCTCCGTAGGCTTCATGCACTTTTTGCCCGGCAATAACATTTGAGAGCATAACTCCATTTCGGATGACCGCCGCAGATGTATCGTCGCACGACGATTCAATTCCCAAGATAGTTACATTCATTTTGAAAATTTTTAAATTAGATATCCACTTGGGTATTCAAACGAATGTCGCCCGACGAGGCGCCAACAAGGATTTCAATGGAGCCTTTTTCCAACAGCCAATCGTATTTTGCTTCATTCCAAAAGCGAAGGCTCTTTACTGGGATTTCCAATGTAAGCGTTTTTGTTTCGCCGGCTTTCAGGCTGACTCTTTCAAAAGCTTTTAATTCTTTATCGGGGAAGAAAACTTTAGATTTGATACGATGTACGTATGCTTGCACCACTTCATCGGCTTCCATTTTTCCCGTATTGGCTATATTTACACTTACTTTAATGGTTTCATCGGGTGTATATTGTGTTTTATCCGTTTGAATATTTGAATATTGGAATGAAGTATAAGTCAAACCGTGTCCGAAAGGAAACAGCGGTTTTATATTTTTGGTGTCAAACCAGCGATAGCCAACCAATAATTCTTCGGAATAATAAGCAACATCTTTGTCGCCGGCAGAAGCGGCTTTTTGATTGGATTTACTCCCATCGACCAAGTTCACAAAAATATCCGGATGGGTGTCGTTTGTTTGCGGATAATTTTTCAGTGCATACGCCGGCGAATCTTCCAACCGGACAGGCATGGTGAACGGCAATTTGCCGGAAGGCGAAATTGTTCCTAACAAAACATCTGCCAACGCATGTCCACCTTCACTTCCATTGAACCATGACATCAAGATAGCCGGTGAATATTGATTTACCATATTTAAATCAACCGGAGCGCCCGATACGATGATTGATACTATATTCGGATTAGCTTCTGCCAATGCTTTGATTAACTCGTCTTGACCGGAGGGTAATGAAATGGATTCGCGGTCGCTGCCTTCCGTTTCTATTTCCCGGTTTGTCCCGCCAAAAAATAGCACAATATCAGCTTCTTTCGCCACTTTTACGGCTTCTTCCAACAATTGAGGATCGGCGGCAGTATAAGGAGACGCCGGTTTTTCACCCCATACCCCGTTTTGAAACCGGCGATATTCTTTATATCCCGGAGCGTAAGTGATTGTCACCTGATTACCTAAGCGGTCTTTTATACCTTGAAAAGGCGTAATTTCATAAAGCGTTTTAACGCCTGCTCCTACACCACCGGTTGCATTTCTTTGTACAGCATTTTCTCCTATTATAGCAATTTTTTTGTATTTGCTTATATCCAGCGGAAGCTGCGCTTTATCATTTTTTAAAAGCACAATCGACTTAGAAGCCACTTCGTATGCAATTTGCTGTTGGCGAGGTTGAGAAGCGATTATCCGGTTTGCTTCATTCCAAGGAACCGGCTTTACGTGTAAACGGACTCTTAAAATCTCACGTACTCTTTGATTGATAACTTCTTCCGAAACAGCGCCCGCTTTGACGGAATCCAACAATTTACTCCCTAAAAAATCACCTTGAGGCATTTCAATATTCAAACCTGCAGTTATTGCCGGTACGGTCGAATGGGTGCCTCCCCAATCGGAAATGATCAGTCCTTTAAAACCCCATTCTTTTCGAAGAATTTGGTCTTCCAATAATTGATTTTCGGAACACCAATATCCGTTCACTTTGTTGTAGGCAGCCATTACACCCCAAGCATCCCCTTCCTTTACAGCCGCTTCAAAAGGTGGAAGATAAATTTCCCGCATGGTACGCGGACTTACGACGACGTTCACCCGCCCTCGATTATTTTCCTGATTATTCAGCGCAAAATGTTTTATACAGACAGCTATTCCCTGGTCTTGAACTCCTCGTGTGTATCCCACGGCAAGGCGGGAACTTAGGAAAGGGTCTTCGCTCAAATACTCGTAAGTACGTCCTCCGGTAGGAATCCGTTGAATATTAATTGCCGGTCCGAGAAGCATATCTTTGCCGCGAATGCGTCCTTCCGTTCCTATTGCAACTCCGTAATCGTACGCTATTTTCGGACTCCAAGTTGCAGCTAAAGCCGAGCCGGTCGGGAAAAAAGTAGCTAAATCATTCCCTAAGCCGGCAGGCGACCACGAGTTAGGCATCAATTCTTCGCGAATCCCGAAAGGTCCGTCGGCAAACTCCAGATCGGCAATTCCCAGACGGGGAACGCCCGCCGAAGAAAACATGCGAATTCCATAAAACATATTCACTTTTTCTTCCAATGTCATCCGCGCGATAATCGTATCGATTTGAGTCTCGTACTTTGATAGCGCAGAGACGTTCCGGTCGGACTGGGCATTCGCCGTAATACTGAAGAATGTGAAAATTTCCGCTAAGAATAGCAATAAAAATTTGATTGGCGTTTTCATTAATTTTCAATAAATTATGCTAAAAAACTTTCTGCAAAGATAATTATTTATATTAATACCAGCATAATAGAGTTATGGAAATCTTCATTCTTCATGGAAATTATTTATTCAAACGACAAACGAACTTGTTGCGATGAATTTATATTGATTTTTGTTCCACCGTTGCCTATGGTTCCTTCTATTTTCTTTTTATCCATATTGCCGTGAAAATTTTGTAATCCTGACGCTTCTATATTATTGGCATTTACCGATAAGTTGTAACTTTTTCCGGCAGGTAAAACCAAGTTAAGATTACCGCTATTCGACAATTTTACATAATCGCTTGTCGATTTTATTTTTACATCCATATTTCCGCCGGAAGTTGTTGCTTCTACATTGCCTGAAATGCCGTCTAATTTTACGCTTCCTCCCGATGTGCCGGTTACGAGCGTTCCATTAACATTACTTGCCATGATACTGCCGCCGCTGGTAGCCGCATTCACATTTCCGGTAAGATTGCTCAAATCGAGACTTCCGCCGGAAGTTGCTAATTTAATTGTTCCGTTACAGTTTTTTGCGGTAATGCTGCCGCCGCTCGTTTTCAGGTCGATGTCGTCTTTTGAATTTGTCACTGAAATACTTCCGCCTGAAGTGGCTCCATCGATTTTTCCGGAAACATTATCAATTGATAATGAGCCTCCGCTGGTTCTGAAAGTCTGCGAACCCGACAAATTGCCGATTTGAATACTTCCGCCGCTGGTCTTCAAATCGCTGTTGACCTGCTTCGGAACGCTGATTTTAAACGAAATACTCAATCCTTGGTTGTTCCAATTGGAAAAATCTGTTTTCGGTTTTGCCGTAGCGTACAATTTCCCGCTTACGACTTTGATGTCGATAGTGTAGTTCTTATCGAGAACTTGTTTAATTTTATCTGCCGACCAATTGTCGTGTGAAACATACATTTCAACCGTTGCTTTCGAGCCGGCATCGCCTGTTAAGGTTAAGCTGCCTCCCGACGTTGTAGCTTCTACTTCTTTGATGGACGACGCAGGAAATGCTTGGGTCATGTAGGGAGCGCTTCCGGTGTTTTCTTGATTTTTACTCGATGCGCAAGAACTTATGCATAATAAAATGCTGACGAATAATACAACTTGTTTTTTCATTTTTTTATGGATTTTAATGTTTATAATTTGTTAATTTTAGTCATTTTACTACTACTTGTATAAAGGGTAGGTGAACCTTTGTAATCGATGGACGAGAATCCCGAAGAGTTCACTTTCAGTACGTCAGTGGCATTCACTGTGATCTTGCAAACTCCCGACGATTCTACTGTCACCGTTTTCACTATAAAATTCACGGCATCAATATTCGATGTGCCTGACGTATTAATTTTAAAATCTTTCGCAGAACCGGTCAATTCAATGGAACAAGCGCCGCTTGAGCCTAAACTGACATTGTTTGCTTTCAATTCTCCTTTAATTTTTGATGCTCCGGACACATTGATGTCGGCATCGCCGCTTACGCTTGCATTTATCTGAATTTTACCTGCTCCGCTCGATTCAATACTTAACAGATTCGTATTTACATTCACTACGAGGTTGGACGCTCCGCTGCAACCGGCTTTAAACTTTTCAGGGGAAAAAAGGTCGTTAGCCGTTAATTTACAAGCGCCGGAAAGCGTCGCTTGGTCTAAGTTCTTCATAACAATCGTTGCTTTCAGCGTTTTTATTTCCTTCAGTTGCTTTTCATTGCTGAGATAAAGGTTCAACACGCCATTCTTGACTTCACTGCGCACATAAGGCATTGCATCATCGTCGGCTTCGATAGTGAGCGACTCTGCGCTGCCTTTGGTTACTGTGATATCAAACATGCTGGAAGCATTAATTCCCGTGAATCCCGACACCTGACGGGTTTCTTTTTTCTGGCTGAATGCGACCATTGTCGTCAGCCCGCTAAACACTAAAAATAAAAAAAACCTTTTCATAATTCATAATATTTATAATTCATAATTTATAATTCATAACTATCCCTGAGTCCATATCAAAAACCACTTCAAGCGAGTCTGTTTAGTCCCTCATCGTGGTCTTGGTAGTTAACTCCTTCTCTATTGATTTTAAACTTTCCAGATTTTGCCGGTAATAGTCCGAAAGAATCGATCGGGTTTCATTTGCCGGAAGCTCTTGCGGTATTTCACTTTCAAAACCGCTACCGGCTACATCAATGATGTTTTGCACATCGTTCATCACCTGCTGTCTGTCCCACGAATCCAAATTCTTCGTAAGTAAGTCGATTTTTCCGGCTACGACATTCATTTTATTAATATAACAACTTTTCATATCGGTGGTATTTTCGCAAATTATCCTTCCATTTTCCTGTTTAACGGGATGTTTTTGTACGATAATACCGATTGACAGGATTATTGCAACCGAAGCAGCGATGGAAACACCCCAACTCAAGGCTACGATTCGTCGGGATTTACGGTTCATCTTTTGCTGCAGCCGCTCGAAATGACCGGTTGCAGGCTCTTCATCGAAGAGATTCTTATTTTCGCTGATGTATTGTTCTAAACGATTCATTGTTTGTTGATTTTACTTTTTAACATTTTAGCTAATTTATCGCGTCCGCGAATGTATTGCGAACGTACCGACGATTCTTTGATTTGCAGCGTTTGGGCGATTGCATCGAACTCATATCCCTCAAACAGACGCATCGACAAAACGATACGGTAACCGTCGGGCAGGTTGTTCAGTTCTTGTTTGATGGATTCTACCGATAACTCCGGTTCTTCGTCCGGCTCTTCATCGGCAATGAGCAGATTGTCCACCGGCTCGAAAACCGGCTTTTGCTTACGCACTCTATCGATTGCCGTCCGGATAGCGATTTGTTGACTCCACGAATAAAAAGCTCCTTCGTCCTGCAAACGGTCCATAGTATCAAATATCTTCAAAAACACATCGTGCATAGCTTCTTCGGCATCCATCGAATTTCCGATAATACGCAAACACGTGTTGTAAATCCTCCGGTAGTGGAGCTGATACAAATTCCGCTGGAATGCTTGAGATTTCTTATCGTTTCGAAATGAGGCTATCATGAATATGTTTTTACTTTAAAGACGAAGCTAATTTCATTTTGCTGCATCAAAGATAAAAAAAATGTGAGTATCACGACATCGCGACACATAAAATTGAATATAAGCAGCTCATCATTCAATATCAGGAGAAGGCTAAATGTTAAATCTTTCCTGTAATGCAAAAATAATTGGTGAAATATTGAAAAGTAGTAGCAAAAAACGCTACTTTTGTAGTGTTGATAAAAATAATTGTTATATGAAACGAACATTCAAAGTAAGAGAAATTATTGCAATACTTATTTCGCAAGGATGGCATTTAGAAAGGCAAAACGGGACAAGCCATCGACAGTTCAAACATCCCACAATTAGACGGACAGTAACTGTTGACGGTAAACTTTCGGAAGATGTAGAAATAAACAACTTAAAAAGTATGGAAAGGCAATCAGGTTTAAGATTTAGAGATTTTGTGGATTAATTCACAAAGTTTTCAAACAATAAAAAATTAAAATATGAAAAATTTAAAAGTAATTGTATGCAAAGCAAATAAAGGTGTATCTGCACATTTACCGGAATTAGATGGATACGTTATTGCCCGGGACACGGTAGAAAAACTGAAAAAAGACTTGAGAGAAGGTATTCTGTTTCATATAGAAGGGTTATATGAAGAAGAAAAGAAAGAGTGGATGAACGAAGATTATGAATTTGAATTTGTATTCAAAGATATACCTTCACTAATAGAAGCATACAGCAGTTATATTAATCAAAGTAGTCTTGCACGTATTTCCGGAATAAACGAAGGACAAATGAGGCAATACACCTCCGGAGTAAAGCATCCTACAAAAAAAACCCTTGAACGTATTGAAATGGGCATAAGACAATATGCTTACGAGCTTCAATCGGTTACGTTCGATTACGCATAGTTCGGTAATTATTTTTATCAACACCCAAAAGCCGAACTTTAGCCTGCTCCTTAAAAAGCGGGCTTTTGTTCGTGCGCCCTGCATGAACCGTAACGGACATGATAAGTTATAAAATGTTAAATATTCGGACTTGGTATTGACTTGGTATTGACTTGGTATTGACCATGTCTTTACTTTGCTTTTATGCCTTTAGTCAAAGGCAATTTTTCTTTCAACAAAATTACAAAAATAACCCTGTTTGTGCAATAAAAGCGGAGATATATCGCATCTTTTACAACAGATATGAAAAAATAATTAATAAAATTTATATTTATAGCTTGTATATTTACAAATCTTTTATAATTTTGCAGAATATTCTATTTTCTAAATTTTCACTTTGTATGAATCGCTAATGCTTTTTTTGTGTGGTTACATTTCAAGTATAAATTCTATAAATAATTAAATAATATTCAATTAATCATGAAATTCAAATTTTACCTCTCGCTTATTTACATGGTATTAATCACATTGCCTATGCAAGCAAAAAAAGTGGAAGTTGACCAAGCTGAAAAACTTGCCCAAAACTTCATCCAATCGAAACGGCAACAACTTCGGGCAGGAACAACGGTAACTCTCGATTTAAAGTACATTGCCTCGAATAAAAACGCAATGTTGAAATCTACAATCGGCGCTGCTCAAATGAATACACAAGACACAACGTATTATTATGTGTTTAATGTGGACAAAGCCAACAAAGGCGGTTTTGTGATTGTTTCGGGCGACGATGTGGTCAAACCGGTGTTGGGCTATTCCGACCATGGAAGTTACGATGAAACCAACCTGCCGCCGAATTTTGCGTGGTGGATGGACGAGATGCAGCGACAAATCGCTTACGCACAATCGAAAAACTTGCCTCAAAGCGATGGTGTAAAGAAGGAATGGGAATCGTATCTGAACGGAACGGTTTCTTCTTCGACCAACGCCGCAGCGCCACTGATTCAAACGCATTGGGATCAATTTTCGCCCTACAATAATTTGTGTCCCGCGATAGGTGGGACGCCAGCCCCCACCGGCTGCGTGGCAACAGCGATGGCTCAAATCATGAAATTCTGGAATTATCCGGCAAGCGGCAGCGGAAACAGCGAGGCTTATACCACTCAGTCAGGAATAAGTCTGCCATCGGTCAGTTATGAAATAAACTACGATTGGACAAATATGCAAAACGATTATACAGGCAGCGAAACGCAACAACAGCAAGATGCTGTAGCCACACTGATGTACCATTGCGGACTGAGCGTGCAAATGCAATACGATGCCGGCGAAAGCAGCGCGGTGAATCAGAATGTGTATTCTGCGTTAATAAACAATTTCGGATACGATGCGAATATGAAGGTACTCAACCGGAACGGTTATAGCGATACGGATTGGGAAAACCTGTTGCGAACGCAAATCGATGCCGGCATGCCGGTCTATTATGCCGGAGAGGGTTCTTTAGGAAATCATGCTTTTGTTTGCGACGGTTATGACGACAGCGGCAATTTTCATTTCAACTGGGGATGGAGCGGCGCTTACGACGGTTATTTCGTTACCAACGCTTTGTATCCGGGAGGTTATGAATTTAATCTTAATCAAATGGCGATTACGGATATAAAACCGGTGCAAGGCGGATTGAAAGGAATCAACGTGAGTTCAGGAATCTTATCGCCGACTTTCCGTCCATTCGTATTTAATTATACAGTTCAAGTGGATTCCACTGTGGAAACAATCGATATTACTGGGATTGCAGGAATTGCAGGAGCGACGGTTACCGGAAATGTAACTGCTTTGCCTTTAAAAGTCAACGATTTCACCGATGACACAATTAATGTTAGCTTACCAAATGGCGACAATCAAACATATAAAGTTAGCGTGATTAGAGGAACTCTCCCTGATCCGTCGTTTACATGGACAGTGGATAGCGCCGGACAGCAAATAAATATTTTTGCAGGAGTTACTCCCGGCGATACTTTGTATATAGATTGGGGGGATGGAACGAAACCAGATAGAATTACAGAAAATAATGGAGTTACTGCTATATCTAATTTTACCGAATATCTCATATATGGTAATAATATTTGGCATACGTACAATGATTCTGGCGAGTATCAGGTTAAGTTTTACGGAGAAAATGAACAGACCTGTCCTTTATTAAACCTCGGACAGAATATAGAGAGTATATATAATTTATATTATCCTTGGGGTTGTTGGTGGCCTAATACCAATGCTCATATTAATCAGATTGATGTTCGAAAAGCTTTGTTATTACGAGTCTTATTTGTAGGTTTAGGAGAAATTCCCAACATGGATGTTAGCTATAACACTGATTTAGAGGAATTGTACTGTACTAGTGCCAATCTTTCAACATTGGATGTAAGTAATAATTCTAAATTGTTGTTATTATTTTGTGACGCAAATAATCTCACCAATTTGGACGTAAGTAACAATACTGCATTGAGATATTTAGAGTGTATAGGAAATCAACTGACTAAATTGGATATAAGCCATAACTCAAACTTATCCTTTTTAGAATGTACATCTAACCAACTTACAAATGTAGATGTAAGCTATAATACAGCATTATTAACATTATCATGTCAAGGTAACCAGCTGTCGCAATTGGATTTAAGTCACAATATAGCTTTAACATACTTGTATTGTGACCAGAATAAACTAACCAATTTAGATGTAAGTAAAAATATAAACTTGAATTATTTGTACTGTTACTCTAATCATCTACCTAATTTGGATATAACTAAGAATATGGCATTGAAAATATTGCAGTGCGATGGTAATGCCCTTCCATTAAATAATCTCTATACATTAGCCCAAAGAACCGATATTACAACCAAACAATTAGGCAACCAAACTTTGCCTGATTCAACCATAGTGATCAATACTCCTATTGCAGTAGATACCGTCTTTTATGGAGTAAACACTACATGCAACTACCCGCTAAACAACGGTAAACTATCATTTTCCACTCCGGGCGACTATTGGGTTCAGTTAAGCAATCCCGCTATTTTAGATGGACAGGTGCAGCAAACCTTTCATGTGGTGAATCAAGGAACCGGCATCAATGCTGTTTCACCCGAAAACCCTATAACGGCGTGGTCGCAAAATGGAATGCTGCACGTGAGCGGATTAACTGAGGGTAAAGCATGGCGCGTCTATGATGTTTCAGGCAAACTTGTGTATCAAAGCATTGCCACTGGCGAAAAAGCGAATATTCCTTTGTTTGCCGGAGGTGTGTATTTGGTTCAATCGGGCGGGAAAACAGTGAAAGTAATAATTGAATAATTGAATAACTGAATAATTGATATGAGATATTTGGGGTTAATATTAGCTTTCCTTGCAGTTGGCATTATTTCCGGCAATGCCCAGCAGCTGCCGGCGGTTCAATTGAAAGATATAAATGGTAAAACGGTTGATACTTCTACGCTGAATAACGATGGAAAACCGTTTATCATCAGTTTCTTTGCTCTTTGGTGCAAGCCCTGTTTGCGTGAATTGGAAGCAATCAAAGAGGTGTATGACGATTGGCAAAAAGAAACCGGCGTGAAACTGGTTGCCGTTTCCATCGACGATGCGCAGAACAGCCTGAAAGTAGTGCCGGAAGTACGGGCAAAAGGTTGGGAATATGAAGTTTTGTTGGATCCGAACTCCGACTTCAAGCGCGCTTTAGGCGTGAATCTGATTCCTGCCGTTTTTGTGGTGGATGGAAGCGGAAAAATCGTTTCTTCCCGCACAGGATATACCAACGGGTCGGAGGAACAATTGATAGACGAGGTAAGGAAATTGATTAAAAAGTAGTCCAATTTGAATGGATAAGCGACTATCGTTTTTTCTTATTTTGCTTACTTTTTCTTTGCTGTCAGTAGCTCAGAAAAAGAGTGATATTCCTGTTTCACTTCATGGGAGCATTCAGTCGGATATCCTTTTTCCTCAGAAAGATAGCGTTATTATTCCATCGGATCAATATGAAAAGTTATATAAACAAACGGCGTTGACAAATACTTATGTCGATTTGAACTTACTGAGCGAGTATGTGGAAGCCGGAACGCGCTTCGAGTTTCTAAAGTACCCGCTGCCGGGTTTCGATGCGGATTTTGCCGGATGGGGATTTCCTTTCTTTTATGTTACAGGAAAATATAAAAAAAGTAAATTAACGCTTGGCGATTTCTATGACCAGTTTGGCAGCGGATTGATTTTCAGAACCTACGAAGATAGAAGTCTGGGTATCGACAATTCGTTGCGTGGAGCAAGGTTATTGTTGGAGCCTTACAAAGGAATGCATATTAAATTCTTAGGCGGACGGCAGCGGCGCTATTGGGCGCATAACAAAAGCCTTGTTTGGGGAGGCGATATGGAACTGAATTTAGACCAATGGATTAAGGCGTTAAATCAATCCAATACGTTTCTGACGATTGGCGGCTCCTTTGTCGGCAAACACGAGAATGCAGGGGACAGCATCACAGATCCCACGTATCAATATTATCTGAATTTGCCTGTAAATGTAGGAGCTTATGATTTCCGTGCGAATCTTCAAAAAGGAAATTACACATTCTTGATTGAATATGCAGGAAAAGTCAATGACCCGTCGCATGATAATAAATACATCTATAAAAACGGAAATGCACTGTTGTTTTCCGGTTCGTATGCCAAATCAGGGTTAAGCGCTTTGCTGCAAGCCAAAAGGAGCGACAATATGTCTTTTCAAAGTAAACGTACCGAAGATGCAATACTACCCTCCTACATCAATTGGCTGCCGGCTTTCACGACACAACAAACATACGCATTAGCAACTTTGTATCCCTATGCTACTCAACCCGATGGCGAATGGGCGTTTCAAGGCGTTTTTTCCTATCTATTTAAACCGAAAACAGACTTGGGAGGCAAGTACGGCACGTTAGTCAAACTGAATGTTTCACACATACGAAGTATTGATAAACAATATGTTGTAGCAGATTATAATCCGTATAACGAAAATACGGCGTTTCTTCTCCGGGGAACCGACGGTTACACTTCTTCTTTCTTTAAATTCGGAAAGAAATTGTATTATCAAGATATTAACCTGCTTATTGACAAAAAAATAAGTAATGATTTCAAATTAAATCTGATGTATTTAAATCAAACGATTGATTGGGGAGTTGTAAGAAATGAAGCAGGCATTGGAGTTGTAAAGACAAATATTTTCGTAGCTGAAGGCAAATACAAACTAAGCAAAAAAACAACCCTGCGTTCGGAAATCCAATACCTGAATACCAGGCAGGACGAAGGCGACTGGGTTGCCGGACTGCTTGAATTGTCTGTGCTTCCTTCTTTTATGTTTACTGTTTCGGATATGTACAATGCAGGGGAAACGAAAATTCATTATTATAAGGCGCTGGTATCTTACACTTATAGAGCCAATTTCATTCAGTTTGGATACGGGCGTACACGAGCCGGACAAGACTGTTCAGGAGGCGTTTGCCGTGACATTCCTGCCAGTCGTGGATTCACATTGTCTTATAATTATAACTTTTAATTGCTAAAGAATGAAGAAACTACTATTAGCGCTATTAACGGCTATAATGCTTTTCGCTTCGGGCTGCAATATCATACCTGAAAACGATCGGTTGATTCCGATTACCGGCGGAAGCGTCAGCGAAAAAAAAGCGCTATTGGTCGAATTTACTGATCAGAGTTGTATTAACTGCCCGAATGCCAATGCCGAAATCGATCAACTGAAGGAGCATTTTTCCGATACGCTGGTCGTAGTGAGCATACATTCCAATCCATTACCCTATCCGCTGGTAACTAAAGAAGGAAATCAATATGAACAATATTTTCAAGCGGAAGATCATCCGGACGGCATTATCGATGGCGGCTGCGGAGGAAAATACATATCGCACGATCCGCAAGTTTGGGGAGGTTTCATTTTAGAGCGATTGAAAACAGCGCCTGCCGTCAATATTAACCTGTCGGCTGCTTTGGATGAAAGCTCTGAAGAAGCGACTATTAATGTTCAACTTACAGGACGTGATACATTGACGAACGCCAAACTGCAGCTATGGATTATCGAAAATAACATCACACAATGGCAGTTGATGCCGGATGGAACACGAAATAACGATTACCTTCACAATCATGTGTTCCGGGCTTCCGTCAATGGGACATGGGGAGAATCATTTTCGATAGGAGTAGCGGAAGAGAAAGATTTCAACTACAGCTATACGATGCCGGCAACGTGGAAATCTGAAGATATCAAAATCATTGGTTTTGTTTACAATCCGGATACCAATGAAACATTTAATGTGCAAGAAATTTCATTAATAAATAGTAAATAATCATGAGAAAAGTATTGATTTTAAGCGTTCTGTTCTTACTCGTTATGTCGGCAAGAGCGCAGTCATTTATGTTCTATTCGGGCGACCAGCCATTAGACGACAATGCTGAAATTACAGTTTCAGATTATCAGGTGTTTATGACGAATGGCGATAATACCATTCTGTCGATGGAATCGGGGCTTCAGTTGAAAAATATTACTGAAAGCGATGTTCAGGCAACGGTTACTCAAACCATTTTGGAAGGTCCTACGGATGGAGTGAACGGATACTTGAGTTTCTGTTTTATGAGTTGCTACACAGGGAACTCGGACCGAACGCTGAACGGCTCGATTGGAGCCGGCAGTTTTGCCCCGGGCTATCATGACAATTTTTATGTTTATCAGGGAATCTACAACCGCATCAAAGTACAATACACCGTTTACCTGACCGGCGACGCCAGCCAAACGGATAAAAAAACGGTTACGGTTACATACGTTTATGATGAAAATTCCATAACGCGGTTGAATACGCCGGAAGTCAAACCGGAATTGACTGTTTTTCAGGAAGGAAACCGGATGGAGTTTAGCGGTTCTTTCGCTTCCAATACCTGCCAATTGGAAATCTACGCAATGACGGGACAAAAAATAGCGCAGCATCTCTTGACCTCCGCCGCCAATGAAACTTTTATATTGCCCGAAAAACTAACAAAAGGCGTTTATCTCTGTGTGATTAAACAAGACAAACAAACGATAATTTCAAAAAAATTCATTGTAAAATAAAGACTTATATATTTTTAATATCATTAAAATTAAACATTATGAAACAAAAATTACTTTCTATTATGATTAGCTTGTTGGGAATAAGCGCTGTTTATGCTCAAGTGAATACGCTTCCAACGAATGGATTCCGCGCATCGTCCGTAAAAATGACCGGACAAGTCAAAGCTGCTTCGACAGACGAATCGCTTTATTTTGGATATTGTGATAACACGATTGCTCAAGGTGTTGGAATGGGTCAAGTAACGGGAGGCTCTGCCGCTATTTGTATGCCGGCTGCTCTATCGAGCCTCTATGCCGGAAAAACAATTTCCAAAATTCGTGTTGGAATGTATGCTGCCTGTACGAATGTATCGGTGTGGATAAGGAACTCTTTATCAGGTCCCAGCGCAGTCATTCAAACGGTGGGCAATGTGGATCAGGGATGGACGGAAGTAACACTTTCCACTCCTTTCACCATTCCAACCGGCGATTTCTACATAGGCTATACATCGACAGGACTTTTCCCCTTCGGATTTTCAGGAAATACCGTTTATGACGGCTGTTGGCTTTGGGACAGCAATGGAGGATGGAACAACTATGCCGGCAGCAATTGGGGTTCTCTATGTCTTCAAGCGGAGATAGACGCGCAAGGAGCAACCATTTTAGCTATGCAGCCGGAAAATTTGCCGGCGACCATTCAAGGCAGCCTCAATCAAAATTTTTCGCTTCCATGCAATGTAAATAATTATTCTTCAGTAGCTGTTACAAGCGTAAAAGTAAGTTATCAAATCGACAATCAAACATCGGTAGAAGAAACGATTCAGACTTCCATCGCGCCAATGGCAGCCGGCATTGTCAATATTCCAATAAACGCGCTGACTTCCACAGGCATTTACAACTTATCGGTTACTATCCCGGAAATAAACGGACAGCCTAATCCGATGGCTAATATCGCTTTAAATTCACAAATCAGAATACTCTCGCAGTCTTTTCCCAAAAAAGTAGTTTTTGAAGAAGGAACCGGAACGTGGTGCGGCTGGTGCGTTCGTGGAGCTGTGGGAATGGCTATGATGGAAGAAAAATATCCCGATACATTTATCGGAATCGCCGTACACGATAACGATCCAATGACCCTGCCGGCGTATGACAGTTATATTGCAGGAAATTTCATCCAGTCTTTTCCGGGCGTAGTTGTTGACCGGAAAGCCATTTTAATCGGCGATCCTTATTATGATTCCGATAATTTTTATCAGTCGGAAATAACACAAACTCCCATAGCCGGCATCCAACTGACCGGAAGTTTCACCGACACCGGCAAAACGGCAATCAAGCTGAATACCGTTACTACGTTTGGTATTACTTCCGGTAACGCTAATTACCGGTTGGCATACGTACTAACCGAAAATAACGTAACCGGTTATGATCAGGCAAACTACTATGCCGGCGGAGGTTCCGGACAAATGGGCGGATACGAAAATAGACCCGACGACATCACCGACATGGTATTTAACGACGTTGCCCGCGGCATTTATTCCGATCCTACCGGCATACAGGGCAGCATCCCGGCTTCCATAACCACAATGACGCCTATTACGCATACCTATACCATTACTCTGCCTGCGTCTATCCAAAATGCGGACAATCTGTCGGTGGTGGTCATGCTATTGAATGCAACTACCGGTGAAATTGAAAATGCCGACAAAATAGACATGAGCGGAGATAATACCGGAATAACCGTTCCTAAAACAGATGCCGTCCATGTTTACGCGACCGGCGGTAATTTATACATTGAAAGCGGAGTTTCGGAATCTGTCAGTATTTATACCGTAAGCGGCGTCAAGCTCTACGACACAGCAAAAACTCCCGGCGTTTTATCTATTTTCAGCGGTCGCTTTCCAAAAGGAGTGTTGATTGTGAAAGGAAATAGCGGTTGGGTGAAGAAAGTGGAAAACTATTAAATAGCGTCACTAAGTAGGAAATATTCGTGTGTTAAAAAAGTCGGTACAAGTCAATTTTTTTGATTTTTACCGACTTTTTTATTTTGAAAAATTAACAGATTAAAAAACATATTATTAGAAATCAATATTAAAACTTTTGCGAATTACGCCGAAAGGCGTATAATGTAGATAATCCCCAATGAAGCGAAGCGATTGGGGGTACAAGAATGCTCTCCCATCAAGGGAACTCCGTAGGAGTTCAACCCACTTCGGGGTTGAGGGTGAGAGTTTGTATCTTATTCGCCCCCAATCGCTTC
>Ga0123354_10001043_pt1 | contig 31827 bp, 17 predicted proteins | sample TergutLab28metaG_2_FD_97872 | JGI IMG/M metagenome (GOLD analysis project Ga0123354, IMG submission 97872) | Labiotermes labralis P4 segment gut microbial communities from Petit-Saut dam, French Guiana - Lab288 P4 | ecosystem: Host-associated > Arthropoda: Insects > Digestive system > Gut ... | reverse complement strand
TAACATTACAGAAACCACATATTCCTGCCAGTTTTAATATGTATTTGGTAATCAATAAGTGTGTAACAGCTGTCAAAGTTTCAGACTTCTCTGGCCATTATCTCCATAACCGTTCAACTTTGGGCATAGGTGTTTTGGGTTATATCGGTATACTTTAACATAAGGAACACTCTCCCGAAGTCTGGCACATTCCTCCTGGGACACCCTGTATAAAGTATATTGATAATGCGTGATATTGATTTGTAGTTAATGCCGAAACATGTTGCATAATATGCATATATATATATATGCCTACATGTATATATTAAGTCACTGTAGAGTGTAGTTGGTAGTGACTGTTGCCATTCTTGTCTCATATCACGTCAACCACCCAGGTTCACCTACTATAATTCTACGTTATGCAATGCATTAGCTAACTAAACCTTATTTCCCGCATGACCATATAATCAGGGAACGGGAATAAATAGCAGGTGTGACTGAAGGTGTGGGTACGCGTAGGGCGGGCTCAAAGATTTGTCGCCCTAGGCGAAGTTTAGTGTTGCTGCCCATTCCCGCCCGGATTAACCTCATCTCTTTATTTGTAAGTGTGTTATTTAAAGACGTTGTCAACTGCTATGATTACATAGTGTCTGTGACAGAAGAATGGCGGGTGGGGAATTGATGGAATGATAGTGACAGGGGAAAACGGAAGTATTCGGAGGAAGGGGGGGGGGGATTGTCCCATTTCTTCACTTTGTCCATAGCAAAGCCCGCATGGACTGGCCTGGGATTGTACTTGCCACTCGGTACATACGGAATTTTTGGCGGGTAAAATGGCATTGTGAGAGGGTCTCTTGCTCCGAGTACTTCGGCTTTTCTCCGTCGTTATCATTCCATTCGTGCTGCACACTCATTCACTCATCCACCACCAGCACTGTGGAACCAACGAAGTGATAGCTCCGTCCTCCTGTGACTGCACACCTACAGTACAACACAACTGTAATGATAGCCTTTCGTGCCAGTTGTGTAAAGTGCATCCTCGAGAGTACTTTCATTGCCGCACTAGGCGACTGCGGATTTTACTTAGTGTTTTTACCTGGCCCTGGTAACGCGACAGATATTGAAGATTACAAACTGGGGAGAGGAGTCAGTTAAAGCCGATAGATTCAATTTTTTTTTTTTTTACATTCAGAAAAACACAACTGATAATAATGTAGTAAATTCTGAACAGTTCGCTATAGTTCATAGTCTACCGGCTTCAAACACCCTAGAACTGATTTGAATCGCAGGCCAGTCCGTGTGCTGATATGTCTCTGTGTTGCATGTGTTCAGCCGGACTTCACACTTGACATGCATCGGGCGGAACTTCTCATGATAAAGATCAAGACAGCCAAACGAAGACGTTGCTGGTGTCGGCTGGCGACGTCACTGCTCGGTCTCATCTTCTTCCTGATGTCCGTTATGGTGGTCAGCATGGCGGTCTCCAGGGGCAAGAGAATCTTCGGCCCTATCTGAAGCTAGCGGGTTTGAGCCGTACACTCGGCACTCAAAGTGTCTTTAGCCAGATTCCAGTGAATATCTTGATTCTGGTTTTGGTAAGGCCTCTTAATACATGACATATTTGGTAGCTTTATCAATTTAAGTAGAAGGTGGCAATCCGATGCACTGCGTACATAAAATGATGTGCTTGTATCCGATTTCAAGTATTGTGAATATGATAGAGAGGAAGAGAAATTGACAGAATCCTGCAACTTCCAGGACAGTTAATAGGCACGATGCTGAACACAACGTCACCGACGTAAATTTGGAATCGTCTGAACTTGTGGCAAGAAACTGGTATACACGGCGCTGGACCAGACTGATGGAAGGGCCTCTAATAGGACCGCGAGATTAAATTACTTTGATGTTATATAATTTCTGAGTGGCATGTTTATGTAACGTTAGATTATCTTATTGAAGTGTGACAGTTTTCGGGCAAATTTCCGCCCTCCCAAATTATGACATATAAAAAAGTATAGCTGTAGATATGAAAGAACAAGACGCAGAGACGAGAGACAACTTTTGCTGGCAACAGTCGGAAAGTAGACGAGAAGATATGGTAGTTTACAGATGTTAATTTCCAGGCGGTCCTGCTCTGTCTGCTGATTTCAAGTCAGTATTTTTGCACTTACGAATCAAGTGGTGCGCACATTAGGCCGAAATTAGCTGGGTTGCAGGTTCGAACACAGCTTGCAGCAACGATCTGTGTGTATGCGTTTCATCTTATTCGTGGCCCTGAAGTGTTCATTTTAGGGGAAGGAAGCAGAGTTGAAACACGATTCTCAGGACTGAACAACAAAACCTCACCTTACCTCGCAGAGGGGAGCGACTGCTGAGTGTCGCCGTGTGTTCCAAACCGTGTCCAGTGTTTCATGAAATATTCCATCAACTAGTCACAGAAGTAATATTCGCTCGCTGTTTCTCCTCATCAAATTTTGCATCTCCGAGCTTTAAACCAGTCTAGTTTACCATTGTCTCTTTCACACCGCCAAGAAGCAGTGTAGCTTTTTACACTTCATATATGTCACGTAGTTTGACCCACCAGTCAGTTCCAATAGGGCAGAGACTCCTCGGAGCAAAAACTACCATTTATACTACATTCCATTACGATTACATAAACATGTAACATGGTGGGCAGCTGCCGTGAGAAGGTGACGTGTTCCATGATGATGAGAGACACGTGAACTGGATGGGGTTCTGCCCATGCTTGCAGAGTGAAAAATTTGTACTGATTTTGGAAGTTAAATTCAGATCGATTCAAACCAGGCGTGTGAAAGTTACTGAATATAGACAAATCAATTAAATTTTATCGATGTATATACAACTCTTTAAGATCTTAACAGTGGTGTTTTACGTGTCGAAGCATTCACTTTACTGTTTCGTCCGTCCTCCGTTGTTAAAAGTAATACTACAGAGTACAACACTACATTTCGGGGACACAATCCTACCCTTGCTTTGGGATAAGACATACCTTTCAACCTACCTCACTTGGGCTCAGAGGTAGCTCTGCCTGTTAGGTCCATCAAGTATATTCTAAGGATAATCTTTAGCCTGAGGACGGAGACCTATCCTGTCCCCAACAACCATTAATTTATTGCACATTTTAAGGCGAAAGAATGGATAAGCCCGTAAAGTAAACAATTCCAAATTTTATGGATGTTTTTTAACTTTTTTTTTTAACTGTGATTAAAGCGTTATGTGTGATGCAAGAAAATGGATCTGAAAAAGTAACCATCTTTTTGGTGGCAGTTTCTAGTAATCTCCTTTTTAGAGTTTAACTTACGCGAATGCGAATGAAATGTGCTGCTGCTTGGAGGAGAAAGTGCAGGTTCTATGTGCGAATATACTGTACTGCGTACAGCAGGGATATAAATACATACTTTACAAGCAGCCCTGACCCTACTCGAGGGGCCTTGAGCTTTAGGGCTTCCTTGTGTGTGCCCGGAGGCTTTAGAAGTTCAGGTATGTGTGCGGTAGCAAACCAGAGCCGTACTCAGGTATATGATAATTCCTACGTTTCAATATACAGAGAGCTGTTCATTATTGCGTCACCTGTAATACTGTACACGCAACGCAGTCTGGCTGGTTGTGAAGCCAGCTGGCAATAAATGAAAGTTTAAATCCAGTGCTCCAGTGTCTGTAGAAACTGGCTTGAATGTATTTCGCTTCAAAGAAAAAGTTTGTATTCAACAGGAATTATAACATTCTACGTCCTTTAGAGTTCTCTTTTCAAGCTCTTCCAAATGAATATCGGAGATGTGCGTGCGTGTGTGTGTTCAATGTTAACAAAGACAGGAGAACTTTACAAATGTTATAGTAAACGTAACTTATTAATTTATAAAAATAATTAATTATATATGAATGTATATATTGTACAATGTTAAGATTAAACAGTAAATAAGCCCACTTCACAAGAATAATCGGATAGTTACAAATGATATTCAAGTGGGGATGTGTTCTTGAGTCCGACAACGATTACATCCCCTGCACCAAACCCCAGACAGGCTCCATTACTGGCTACATTAAATGACAACCCAAACACATCTATGCAGAAAATGAATGAAGGAAATCAGTTAGTGCATAAGAGACTGTCATCATCAGCGGGAGGCGAAGTACCGTTTTAGATGTGTGGATGCCAATTTGTGAAGAAGACTGGTTCCTTTCTACAGTTTGGCTTCGACAAGATTTCATCAATATGGGATGAATTGCGAGTTCCAGTGCCGATACCTCCATCCCCACACATATTACGTCATCAATATCAACTTCATCATCTTTTTCCTTCTCCTCCACCACCAAATCCAAAACGCCGCCGGCCCCTTCCGAAGTTCAGAAGTTTAAAGCTGATCTTCCCATCATCTTTCTTGCCACGTCTTTCTGGCCTTTGCAATTATATGCACCAATATGTAACCAACATTTCTGTTATTTGTTCCTTGTTGCATAAGCAGAGTTATAAAACGAACAGGATAGTATTGCAGTAAACACGAATGTAGAGCCAGACTGCTGTCTCGGCTCTGAAATAATTAAGCGCACGTCCAAAAAGACAGAACGTTGAATAACAGAGTAGCCATAAGGTGCGGCCTGGTTTGTGAAGAATGTTTTGAGATGCCACACTATCCTTGACGCCCATTTATTGCAGATGAAAGTCTCTAGGCAAAAAACCACAGCCTGATTACAAACAGGTTTAATTTTTCATTCGTTAAATATTAAACGCACAGAAAAGTGTTTCCAGTCAAAGGTCCAGGTTTTAATAAGACCTAGAATTGACGGCACGTGTCAGTTTATTATACAGTCAATCATCTTTCGATGCGATATTTACGGTTCCTACAGAAGATTACAGTCTTCGAGAATATGACGCCGTTTGTATTTGTATGTACCAACGTTTCAGAGGCGCTTTCTGCCTGCTTGCCAGAAGACTAGAACCCTAAGCTAGCTTGAAGATCTGTGTATGTCCATCTTGGGATTACAGCCGTGACAGTCCAGGGTTAATCGGCAGGTTAAATGAATTCTATTATTATTATTATTATTAAAGACCCATTTTAGGAGGGAGTTAGATACGGGTTAAGTCCCATATTGTCGTCTTGGAGTATAAAACTGTGTAGTGTGGTAAAAGAAAGCAATACGTTCCTCCAGAACATTGGTAAACACTGTACCAGACACAACGCTGTCATCTCAGAAAAGCACAATATGTATCTAAGCCGCTGTGACAACTTCAAATCTTAGACCTGTATAGGTGTTCCGTATTGCATCGATACGAACCAAAATTAAATTCTACCAACGTGTTCAATGTCAATCCCAACACCAATATCCATAAATTTATTTTCGGAAGTTTCTGAGATGAAACTCGCGTGGAGAGTCAGGCGATATCCCCTCATTCAGGGTAGTTTATTCATTTCGCGCGAACAACATACAATTTCTATTTAAAGAATCTAGTTGCAGGTAGATTTATACATATTATTTATGACTATAATAGACAGTTACTTCCTATGTTGGCTTTAATGCTGAATCTTATGGCAATTCATCCCCGTTGTGTTTACAGTATCACAAGAATAATATAATTATATCGCGTCTATATACAACTTTATTTTTAAAGGTTAAGAACAGCTACATGTTTCGGCTAGCTGAAGTAGCCATCATCAGGCTGCATATGAAGAAAATAAAAAGGAAGATTTACAGTTCCAATTAATGGTTTGAGATCTCAAGACTTATGAAGGTGATACTATAGAATATGTAAAGACGTAAAGAATATGCATCTTCAAGCGTCATAAGATATCAAGGTGAAACTGATTATTAGGTAGGCCTTCAAACTCGATATAATTGCGACGTGCAAAGGTGCAAAAACATCGTAAGGAACTCAGGTGAAATAAATCTTATAACTATATCAATAAAACATATTAGAGATTTGCTATACACGTACCAGAACACCATAAGAAATGAAACCTTATATGTTTATTTAAGCTATAAAACAGAACCATCAATAAGTTCAAGTCCCCGCCTTGTATACAAAAATAATATCTGTCAATGTAATACTGTCTGAGTAAAGTAAATACTCGCCAATGTGCTATCATCGAGTCAGTCAGTCACTTTAATTACTGGAGACACTACATTCAACACACAGCTACAATCACTACCTAATAAGGAAACTTTAACTTGATACCTTATTACGCCTCAAGCTGCATATTCTTTACATGTTTATATACATAACATAATATAACTTTTGTTGTATGAAATCTCAAACTATTAATTGTAACTATAAATTTTCTTAACGGTCAGCCTGATAATGACTACTTTAGCTAGCCGAAACGTGTAGCTGTTCTTAACCTTTAAAAATAAAGTTGTATTTAGACGGAATATAATCATACGTCTCTTGCTAATGACGCAAATAGCAATTTGATAAACATATAAGCCCTGTAATACGGTTCACAAATCACCATGTACGCGACTTAAGAATAAACAGTTATTTTTAGATATGTTTGTTGTGAATGAAAGCAATTACCTAATGTGTATTAATGTTCAGCTACATAGCTCTCATCTCCTTACTGTAAAAACATCAAAACAACGCTGGTAGTTATAACACAGACCCAGCCATAGTAAATTATTAAACCTAATGACATGTCTTTTTTGTATTAATCTCACTATGGACATGACGTGCATTTTGTTGAGTCGTTCCTAGGAGTCTAAACGTTTTGTGACACTGCGTCTAGTTTCGTCAGCACTTACTGATTCGTGTCTGATGAATGTAATTAGATGTGTATTACATTCATTATTTCCCTCTCGAGGTGCCAGTTTATAACTACGCCAATAACAGTTAATTCCTACTAACAAGTACCTTTTACTTTGTATAGCTGTTATGTTTAATGCTTGGAGATATTAACATTGCGAAAGTTTCAGAATGCAGCGGGAGTGAATGGCCAAGAACGTTAACCGACCTTACGACCGAGTATGTGAATTTTATGAAAGTTATTTATTTAACGCACTAAACGTTATAAATGATAACGGACAAATAAATTATAACATTATTTATTTCGAAGATTAAGGTATTTGGGGAAATTATGGAATGGAGGAGATTGCATAACGAGGAGCTAAATGATTTGTACTCCTCATCCAATATTGTGCGGGTGATAAAATCGAGAAGAATGAGATGGGCTCGGCATGTGGCGCGTATGGGTGAGAAGAGGGGGGTGTATAGGGTCTTGGTGGGGAAGCCGGATGGAAAGAGACCACTGGGGAGGCCTAGGCGCAGATGGGTGGATAATATTAGGATGGATCTCCAGGAGGTGGGATGTGGGTATATGGACTGGACTGGGAGGGCCCAGGATAGAGACAGGTGGCGGACGCTTGTGAGTGCGGTAATGAACCTTTAGGTTCCGTAAAATGCGGGGAATTTCTTGACTAGCTGCAAACCAGTTAGATTCCCAAGAGGGACTCTGCACCATGTAGTAAGTAAGTAAGTAAGTATGTGTATCGATTAGTGTAGTTAATGCTGTTTCGGATCTCCAGAAGATAGTTGCAGGTAGCTCTCCGGAAAGCCGGCAACTGCAGATCTACAAGGCGTCATGGGTCAGAAGACTTGACTCTTCAAACACACCGATGTAAGAACCTCAAATCTCAACATTTATTTCTGTAGATTTCCCGCCGCTTTCCCAAGAATAAAAAAGAACTTGCCTTCACTTCCCTTACCTTCCCTCTGCAGAAAGCTATACTTCAGTAACATATTTTAATTACTGTAATCCTGAAAGACATCAGATAACAACTGAATGTATAATGTTCTAAAATTTGTGTTATATCTGGCAATAAATATAGACACCGACTAAAAACAAAACGGATGATACCAAAATAACACATGTAATTTTGCCTCTTTTGCGTCGTGTGTAATTTGGTCTGTTGCATGAAGGTAAAAACAGAGTCTAAGTGTGTTTGAAAATAGGGTGCTGTGGAAAGTATTTGGTCCCAACAGGAAGGAGGTAACAAGAGGCTGGAGAAAACTTCGTAATGGGGAGCTCGTAATTTATGGGCCTACCCCTCATCCTGTTACTACGGGGATGAAATCGCGGAGAATTGGACGGTGCATGCGGTACGTATTGGGGAGTAGACATATGCACACGGGGTTTCTGTCGGAAGACCTGAATATATGAAATCACCTGAAAGACTCAGGAGTAGATGGAGGGGTAATAGTGAAATGAATTAATGTAGCACGGGAGGATAGAGGCAACTGGGCAACTATTATAATGCGGTAATAAATCTTCGGTTTTCACAAAAAGCGGAGAATTTCTTGACTACCTGAAGAGCCGTTAAGGTCTCCATTCCTCTGGGATATTTCGCTCTCATTGGGTGCATGATGTCCAATATCCTGAGACCAAATAGTGGCCTCATCTTCAAGGGTCATATATCCAATGAGAAAGATTCATGGAAGGTAGTAAGTCCCTCTGAAACAATGGCACTCACCTACCAGACTACACCATGACAAAATCCCAAAGTCCACAATATCATCTGAATCTGACTGAAAACTTACATCCAAGGAATCTTGATGAATGTCTAGGATTGACTCTTTCAGTGTTAATTCTGAACAGGAACAGGGAAGATGAAATAATCCACACAGTTGAAGAAGAAAAAGTAGTAGTCAAGAAATTATAAAGCCACTTATTATCTGTCTGTACTCCCCAGTCACTCAATTACCAAGTTTCACATACATACAATTCATGTGCTATAGAGTACATGATCAACACAGATGTCATCCTTGTCTGTGGGGACAGATGGAACCACCTGCTGACTAAAGGCTAGTCCCACTGTGAGGGGTGGTGTGCCCTGGATTTTGCGGCATTTGTCCAGGAACACGTCATAGTAGCCCTTGCCTCGGCCCAACCTGTGGCCATTCACTGTGAAGGCCAGTCCTGGTACCACGATAAAATCCAGACCTCCTGCAGCATGGGTGGAAAGAGATTTTTGAAAAAAAAGTTGGGCCTAAACTTTTCATTTGCTCTTTAGAGAACAGTGGCAATACAGATCTGTGAACCATCTGCTTTAACCATCAAGAACCCTGAATTTTACATGCACATTGTATTCATGTGTAATGATTTATACAATAATAAACAGTTGTTTGTCTGAACAGCATTAACTCCTTGAAACCTGAAATTCATTAAACAATATTTAAAATTCAGTTATTCTCTCACATTTCCATTACAAGGACCAGTCAATATTGTATTGTGAAATAATCAATGTTTATCTGAGAAATATATGAGACATGCAGAAATACTCCATGGTCAAAATAAAGAGCCTCTTTTAATGTTACAGCACAGTAACCACTGGGCTTTAAAAAGTTAAAGGATTTGTCTTCATCATGCGGATGCAGTGTGTTTTCTCTGAGGTAATAACTAAATTTTAAATATTATTTAGATGAATTTCAGGTTTTTTATTGTATCATATAAAACTAATATGGTGGCAGCACAACATTTTTTTGATTTGTCATTTTGAAGGCGATAATTGACAAAATGTAAATTAATGTAAATACACATGTGGAAGTTTTACACAGAGAGATGATAAACATACAGGCCTGCACATGCTGTATATATTAACACTGCACAAACTTAATTTAATAACCATTAGTTTAGTACTTCTTATAAAAAGGGAAGTTGACATCAAAATTCTTCACATAATTTTTTTTAGATTTCAAGATTTTCCATATTCCCTCCACAAAAACACAGCCCTAGTCACTTGCAGTTTAATTGCAGTCAGCGCTCCTAGAGTTAATTGGCAATGCACGTAGTGATGGTGCATACTATCTGAATCACAGTAAAATAGGGAACAAGGAAATAAGGCCACATATTTACTCAATTCCCAAGCTGCAGTCATTATATAATCACCGAGTTCTCGATTGATTTCATGGCACATCGTGAGAACAACACTTTGTAACTGTGCATTGGCTTCACTTACTTTACTGCTGTACAAGAAGTACTGTAAATAGATAGGGATAATCTCATTTCCTTCTACGTCATCGTACACAATTCTGTGTTTTGACATTTTTGTATAAAACTTCCACTTGACATAGCACTCTAATAAATTAACAGACGGTTAGTACTGACCTGTAATTTACTGATCACTGCACACATTAATTATTTCTTCACTCATCAGGATGGTGCAGTTGATATAGCGTTCCAAAATAGCCTAATAATTGGCCATAGGCCTTGTCTCTGCACAACGTACTGACTACTACCAACAGAATATGACTATCTAATACCAGAACACCAAGTTCAGCACTGGTAATATCAGTGCTTAAATTTAACATAACCATACGGCAGTTCCATCCACAACCCATCTCACAATCTATTTCCCTGAGACCCAGCTTACTAATTAACTAATTATCTAGCAACAGAACCAAAAGTTCATCATCACCAATATCAAAGCCTGCCATTGTTCACAGTCCTGAGCCAGTTCCCTCCAACACCCATTTTCATAACCTTCCATCTTACTAATTAACTACATGAACTTGAGATTCTCAGGCTCCCATTTTATATCTTTGATCAGTTGAAGAATATCTTATATCAACCTGTATCCAGAGCATTTTCTCTTTCGTCTGACTCCAACGGTTGAGGGATGTTCCATTTTGTTCTAGGCAAATTCTCTAGGTCCTGAAGTGAATACAGCCGTACCATATCCATCTCAGAACCATTTTGTTTGTATCTAAACACAAGATAATTTAGTATCAACTGAACCTGTAACTGTAAACTTATTTAGGCTGTTATCAAATGAGAAAGATGAGACTTTAAAGAGGCTTCTATGCTGTGTTACTTAGAAGTTGACACCTTTCAAATTTTAGAACCTCCCCAACCAAAAATATGGATAAACAAATAGAAACTGCACACAGTTGTCAGAGTCTTGTCAAAGTAATATTTGCTAGTAGAAGGCTGGTCTTAATTATGATGTGCAAGTCACTTTCTGTTAAATGGATAAACACCGCTGTAAGATATCCTGAAAGGCAGAAAGACCTTATTGGTCACAGTATCCAACTCCTCTTGACTTCGATGTTTGTGTGACCGTGCATCATTGATACAATAATATAAACAGCCAACTAGATGCAACAATAACAAATTTTACTGATAATTACAATCAGCTCAACATGTTTCAGGCGATAGTTTTGCCCATCCTCAGGAGCATTAGACTGTGTTTACAGCTTGTGGTATAATGCAGCTGGTGATGCTGCCTGCAGGTGACAAGAATAAGATGGAGCCTCATCCTTGTCATCAGCAGGGAACATCGTCGGTGCATTATACCACAAGCTAAAACACAGTCTAGTGCTCCTGAGGATGGGCGAAACTATTGCCCGAAACATGTCAAGCTGATTGTAATTATCAATAAAATTTGTTATTGTTGCATCTAGTTGGCTGTTTACATTACTGTCCTCTGAACTTATGTACAAAGTTATCTTAAATATTATGTCCATGTACCACAGGGTCTTTTTAGCAACTCATTTAATTTATCTTGCAATACTTATGGGAAGACCAATTAAATGAATATGAATGAAAAGATGTTGATACTTACAACTTTATAGTACACAAGCTTATGATTATGGTTTGGACCCCATCATGAAAGCTACTGTTCTTCTGAAGAATTCATTAGCTAACAAAGAGGTTTAATTTTATGTACATTCTTTGTTGTGTTTTGAACTGGCATGTAGGTACTGTTGCTACATTGCACACATTTTCATACCTTGGGATAAAGCAAGTTTTCCTGGACTGAAAAATATTTTGTATAATTTTATCAGTTTGTATTTCATCATCCATGCTTATGAAGACAGAAATCCTGAGACTTTTCTGGTATTCTGGCATTGAGAGGAGCTGAAACAACACATAACTATGGCATGAATAATTAAAATAATTACAGTTAAATGAGTACAGTCAGGATCAACCCTGAAGATGGTGGCAGCAAACTCTTTTGAAATGTCGGTAACTATTTACCAACCTATGTGGCATATCCCAGAAAATTTGAATCTTCCTAACACTGCTGCGAGAACCTCATATCTTACAGTTCTGAAATTCTTACAGTAGTTGTGCATGTTCATGTTGATAACATTCCATGATAGAAAATAAAGAATATGGCCACAGTTGCAGTTGTTACCGTTTTTCCATAATAAGGCTAAACAGAACAAGAAACACTAGCTATTTGTCCCATCAAAGAAGACAGTACCACATCTGGTAAAGCTCTGAGAAACCTGAAATTAACTACAGCAATTTCTGTTATTTGCTACATAATCATGTTAGAGTTGGTGACTATTTTGCTGAGCTTCTTAATGAATGGTCCCAGAAATACCCTGTGAATGCCACCAAAAATGCAGGATGACAATATAGCAGCCTGTAAATCAGTATCTTTCAATAAACTTTTTAGAGATGATGGAATGTGCTTTTGTGTGTGTGTGCATGCGCACACGCACTTGTGTGTATTAACCGATTTTAAGCAGTGCTTACATCTACAATGCAACACTTTAACATTGGTGTAACAAATGTGTATGAAGATAAAATCCAGGATGGGTTCTTGCAGTTCGAAACTTTAACAAATATTATGGGTCTAGGCTTATTGGAGACATTACACAAAGACATGAGAAGTGCAGTGTACAATGGATCACAAGGATATGAGAGTGTTCTGTGATTAATATAAAGTTTAAATGCACACAGACCAATGTCAGACAAAAGCACCAGCTTGCCACATATGGTCACTGCACTTGCCAGTGCTGCTTGCACCAGTGTGTATTACATGAACTTGAATGGCAAGTAATAATGCAATGCAAAATCCAATTATCTAGCACATTTTATTGAATGTATTTGCAATAGTATTACATTATGCCACACTCTGCAATAAGGGAATACTGACTTCAGTCAGCTGCACATGTACTATCTCATGTGAAATCATAATTTCAGTGTCTGTGAGAAAATGAAAGTCTTGCAGAAATGTGTGCTTCTGCTTCCAGCACAGTAGGCAGGATTTTGCCACATACAAAGAAGATGCAGAAACTGACTTGCAGTGTATTAGTTAGCAATCCAGAAGCACAGTAGTATTGCATTTTTTTATTTGTGCCATTCTTTGATCATTTTAATTGTTAGCTAGAAAACAATGTTACTTGTGTACAAAATGCTTCTGGCTAACTTTGTGTGTCTCTCACACAGATGTATCATTGCCTCCAAACACAATGAAGGAAATTCAACAGTGAAACTAACTGAAATATAAGAATCTGATATTCAGGGCAGGGAAATGACAGCAGTGACATTTATTTAATGTGGAAACAAAATGAGAGTCTGCATTCAACTTGCAGTTCCTGTATATTCCCTGTTATCTATATTGTTCTGAAAATTTGTGCCGTTCTCCTTTTACAATAAGCGTAAGCGATCGCTTTCAACAGTACACTGAATTGTAATTTATGAAAAGAACTACAGAAAAAATAAAAAATATATGCTGCATATTAAAAACTACATACTGGAAGATCAGCACTTCTGAAGATAAACTGGTAAATGAACTGCGATTAAAGCAAAGATAATTGGGTTGTCGATCAAAATAATGTTTCTCTACTACTAAAGCTTTGTAAAATCTCTCCCATTACACAAACTATGAGAAATATTCACAGAAAATAGAGAAAGTAAAAATTCCGTTAATGTGTTAAAATAGTCTGTATCTTCCCAAGAAGTTCTGATACCTTTTCAGTGACAGAAATAGATTGATGTTTCTTTTCTTCTGGCATCATCAGAGCGAGCCTCTTCTTAATATCTTTTCGCAGTAGCTGTTTAGCTGTCTTCATCTCTGACATTCCAACAGGAAATATCTGTAAAATGCATTCAGTTCAAAATGAACTAAGATTTAACTTTGCAGAAAAATTCATATTGACATCAACTTACCTGTTAATGTTAAAGTTCCTCAAATTACAAGTGAGGTCCTTACATACCTTACAGTAATATTCCAATTGCATTTAATTGTACATACCTTTCATGATTTGAGTCTTGATGCTTTTTATGTGTGCCAACATTTTGAACTAAATAATTAAATGAAGCAGTGCCCTCCATAAGAAGCTATGAGTTCCTCAGCTAGTTTAGAAATCCCCACATGTTACACAAGATGAAATTTCATTACTGTATTCCCAAGATCCCAACACTGGTCCCTGTTCTAAGCCAAATTAATCCAGTTATGCCCTCCCATCCTATGTAAGATTAATTATTATCCTCCTATCGATGCCTACACCTTCCAAGCAGTCTTTCTTCTTCAGGTTTCCCCACAAAAAAACTTTATGCATTCCTTATGTGCTCCACATGTGCCACATGTCGGGCCCATTTCATCCTTCTTGATCTGATCACCTGAATAATTATTTATGAGCAGTGAAATTGTGAAGCCTCTCATTATGAAATTTGCTCAATCCTCTTGTTACTTGCTCCCTCTTAGGACCAAATACGTTCCTCAGCACATGTTACTGAACACCCTCTGCCTGTGTTCTTCGCTCAGGGTCAGACACCATGTTTCAGGCCCACATGAAACAGCAGGCAAAATATATGTAATTGAGTATATTTATATTCTTCTGGAAAACCAAGGATTTACGTGCCATTGGAATGGCACTAATAATACGATTATCATGCATTAGCGCTTTTTGTGACAAAATGGCCGCTGTGCGTAACGCTTCCGACGAGTTAGTGCTGTTATGGTCCCTAGGAGGTAAACTTGCAAGTACCATACTAATACACTGTTATTCCTCCATATATTTGCAAAAGGTTTAAAATCGATCATCGAGATATCGCAACGGGGAGATTTCACAACGATGTCTCTTAAATTTTCATACTCTATGTTTAAAATCGTGCCTGATACTCGACGCTCGACTATTTCTTCAGCTTCAGCTCTTACCTCATCGTGAACACCACCTGTCTCAAACATAACAACTGTTTACTTGGCTTCAGCACTTACCTCACACAGAACACAGTCTGCCGCAGCCACAAAGACAAATAACGGCGACAGACTATACTCGTAAAAGCATAGAGATCTTCATGTAAAGTGCTTGTTGTTTTGTTCGATTTAACCATAACTGGAATGTGTCGGAAAACTGCAGCGAAAATAGCAAATATAACATTTCACGAACATCCGCCAGCGGGGTTCCTTCTGGTATACGCGGATTGACAAAAGCGACGAACCTAATGGTCACTTTTCACAATTATATGATCGTCCCTAACAGGATGTTTCCCTCTTAGCACATTCCACATACTGTTGTGAATAAGTGGCTTCATCTGCTCTGAGATGGTTGGTGGCGTCTCCGTTGGTCAAAGATGAAGTAAATCAGACCAGTATTTCCAAGCGTCATATCTTATGCATACTATGGGATGGTTTAAAATATTACGCAACTAATGAAAAGCCTACAAATAAGCCATTAATGAAAACCACATTTAACAAATATCTTTGTATACCTATTAAGTCAACGGCGATCTAGGTGGAATGTATGTGTAACTGAATTTTATCATACAACGTATTTTTTTTTTACATTTCCACTAACAGATATGTTGCAACACTGGCGTGCTGTAATAGATATCGTTGGGCATTCCATATCACGATATAGTAACCCCAAATTCACAATAACGAACAAATCTGCTCTGCTGCAGGGTATTCTCAGCATGTTATCGTCATAACATATTAATCGTCGTGACGAATTTTGAAGATTCTGATTTTTTTAAAGACATAAAATACCGATATTATTATATTTTTCAAATCTACAAATATATATATATATAAGCACACACACACACACACACCGGTAAGCACAAAACCGAAATGAAAGTTCATCCAAAAGGAAGAATCTAATCAAATTTCATAACCTGACGAAATGTCTTTTACACACACACACACACATATATATGTATATATATATATATATATATATATATACCGGTTAAGCACAAAAATAAAATATAAGTTAATCTAAAAGGAAGAACCTGATCAAATTCACAACCGGACGAAATGTCTTACAGCTTCATGTATTCTCGCTCTTCCACTACATACACAGTGACCACGGTACTGTGTTAATAGCTTGATATACGAATGTTTCCGGTTATGCCTATTGCCTTTCAACAGACTAATATATAATATTTATCTGCCCTCTACGATGCTCGAATTTGTAGGTGTAGGAGACAATTATTTACCTCTCATTGTTAAGATTTAGAATTGAAAATAACTACAAACGTCGGGTTGGAAAACCTCAGTAGAGAAGATCAATTGCTAGGATAATAGCCAAATGATACCTACAGAAATAGGACGTTAACTGCTGCCAGTTATTTATGCTGACACCCCATCAATGGATTCACACAAACTCTCGATTACATTGTGATTGCGCAACACACGGAAATCCTCAACTCGCTGGCCTTACGCGTACAACTCAAACTGTAGTTGCGCGCATTCTTGTGGTGAACACACATTATTACTCCATCTCCGTTCATAATGGTAGATGGTGTTACTGTGCTACTGACATGTTTGTTGGCTTTGTAATGCTCTACTATTCCATAGCCTCATGTTCTTTCATATGTAGTTGCTGTCACTATTTATTGTTTAAAAACTATTCAGTTGTATATAATATATTCATTACATATATAAAACGTTCTCTGATATTAAACTTAAGCTTCAAACTCAAGCAGTAATATACGAATATGTATGTAAGTGTCCGTGTGTGTTATAACTATAATGCTCATTAAACATTATGATGCCGAGAAGGCACCTTATGTGTATAAACAATACTGAAGTCATGGAAAGTTGGATGAATATGATACAATTACATTTAATTGAAAAAACTGGTTATACTTACATACGCCCGATATTTACGTTAATATATGAATGGGATATGTGGACGGTAGTATTCTCGATGCTGCTTTCGTACTAATCGATTAATCGAAGTTGAGCTGCCCCAGTTGCCACAGCTCGCAGTCGACACAGCACCGACGTGACGCGAGGTTGTGACATGTGGTGTGGTGTAACGTTGCGGTTGTTTGTGCTTGCGAATGTTTCTGTAAAGGGACAGCAAGCAGAGAACACAAGCGCAAGGTACAGTTTGTGTCGGAAATTGTAATCTGCTCTTTAAAAACCCGAGGTAAGGGTGTAGTTTTATTAAGTTGCGTTACTTTCAGTTAAGTTCCGACACGCATACTGAAATTCTCATTTATTGCATCCCGATGTAAGTCTGCATGTGGAAAAGTTGATCGCTACGCCTGTATGCCTACTTTTTATTTGTCAGTGTTGTGAGAATAGCGGATCGGTAAGACATTGCACACGTTACACTACACGTGATTACGATCACCCTGTTTTAGGTTAGAACAGTAACACAATGCAGTTGACCTTGGACGGAAGTGACACAGGTGCCAAAATGATAGAAAGTTTTCCAGATAACAGCACAGCGTTGGAACAGTCGAAGTAACGGTGGCATGTAGAAGAAGTATATACCATGACAACATTCATAATTCATACTGTTCAACATTGTTAGGGACATTAATTCACATCCGTGGGGGAAACGCACACAACTTCGGTTGAAAGGCGTGAGAGTAGAGATCACTTGGGAGACTTACGTGTATGTGCTGTGTACTGCAGAAAAGACCGCATTGGAAGCACAAGTTTGTGATATGCGCTATTATTTGAAAGGGTGGAACAGTTCAAATATTTGGGAACAACCGAAACGAATCAAAATTCCATTCGTCAAGAAATTAAGAGCAGGTTGAAGTCGCGGAATGCTTGCTATCACTCGGTGCAGAAATTTTGTCTTAAGTTTGCTGTCCAAAAATATGAAGATTAAGCTGTACAAGAACTATAGTTTTACCTGCTGTTTATTATGGTTGTGAAACTTGGTCTCTCACAGTGAGGGAGGAACATGGGCTCAGAGCGTTAGAGAATAGGGTGCTGAGGAAGATATTTGCGTCTGAGATGGACAAAGTAACAGGGGAACTGCATAATGAACTTTATGACCTGTATCCTCACCAAATATTCGGTGAAGGTTGAGATGGGCGGGGCATGTGGCACTTATGGGAGACGGGGGAGGGGGTTTATAGAGGGTTTTGGTGGGGAGACCTGAAGGAAAGAGACCCATTGGAAGACCTAGGCATAGATGGATGGTGATATTAAAATGGATCTTCAAGAAGTGAGATGTGGAGGCGTGGACGGGATTTATCTGGTTAAGGACAGGGACGGGTGGCAGGTTCTTGTGAATACGGTAATGAACCATCGGGTTCCATGCAATGCGGAGAATTTCGTGACTAAGTGAAGTCCTGTAATCTATTCAGAAAGGACTGCTCACTGGTGTTAATTAGATACGCGGTTGGAATTTTAACTGCAGCTGACAGTCTTCTTAAACGACGCTCTCTCTGATCCATTGGTGGTAGGTGAAATGATGAGTTTGGCATGTAGCGGTCGTGACCCATATCAGTTCTTTTGCGTGACCCGTGTTCGGGGGGTCCGCGGGCCTGCTGTATTCACATTTTTTGTCGTTTTCCATACACCTCTCAGACACACACCACATTGGTACTGGTACCACACTTAGGCCACGATTTCTTGCTGCCACATCCTTTCCGAATTTATTCATGAATAATTCTACTATTCGCTACTCCGTAGTTAGGCTGCGTTGACACCACCTTGAAGAAATCATAAGTAAATAGAAGAGTTTATATGGAGGGACTGAGTAAGACCACCCTAGCTACGTCCCTCTCAGGAACAGCTTTGTGACGGTGACGTGACCGCATATGAAGATTACCGTTAAACACGACTGTGTTTATTTTTAACAACATTTCGTTAAAGTGTTGTTTTTTCAAGAAAAATTCAAGTATATGCTCAGAGATTTTTAAAAATAAGTATTCCAAATCGTTTGTAACTTGTATTAAATTCGGAAGACCACCAATGGATAGGGGATTTCATTTTTTGAAGCTGTGGTGTTTGTGTGATCATTTCTCATGGTCACGCCCTTGATAACATTAAAAATAAAACGCAATTTTTTGTTGTTGTCGGTATTGAATAAGTTTATTCGCACCGGCCCAGTTCGTAAAACCTATCCCGTTGGCTGCTGCCGCCACATTGAATCGTCAAGGTAGAGACGGAGTTAGGACAGCGGTAAGGCGTCTGATTCGCATTCCGCAGATAAGATTCGCCATTCGGATTCCAGCTGCATTGAGTAAGGTCTTAAATGCTTCTCAGCCTTTTCGGAAAAGTGCTAAAATAGTGTATTACGTAAAAGGATACGGCACCATCTTGCTACCTACGTCATACTTGGTCGGCCTACGAAATCAGCAAGTAAGTGCGAAAACGTCAGACATGATATCACATTTTTAATGTTGCTAAGTGTTGGTTAATTCGGTCTCTCTTGCTTCAGATTGGGATGTCTTGACTAACGCGCCTCGTTCCTCTGGAGCTGCCTTTGTTCAGCGTCCGGGATATTTTAATCCTTCGAAACCTCAGAATATGAAAGTAATTTTCTGACCACCGCTGTCCTGATATTCGAAAGAGCATAGCTTTGTTTCAACTTTCCCACACGTGTCCGTCAGATAAGACTGAGACAGATTAGTATGGACCACTGGTGGAAAACTGAGGTACTCGGAGACTAACCTGTCCCGGTGCCACTTTGTCCGCCACGAATCTCACATGGGCTGGCCCGGGAACGAATATGTGCCCCCTCTCCCCCTGGTGAGAAGTCGGTGATTAACTGGCAGGGCCATTGCTTCAAAGTATCCTTTATATTCGTTTCAATAATTAAAAATTCATTTCATATCTTACAGAAAACACACGACATCTGCATTACGGACATTAACCAATTAATACTGTTTTTGGAAATACACAAACGCACCGTATGGGAAAATATTTTTATTAAACATAAACCTGGTGGTGCATATAGATATCAGTATGAGCACCTTTAGGACGAGCATGAACGGAATAATTGATAACAGCGTTAACGTTGAATTGGTTTCGTAGTACTGGACTTTGTAATTGAAATTTAAATATTTAAAACTTGCGTGCCTCACAAACTTTGAGTACCCGTGACAGGCAGGCAGTAAATTCCACACTGTGACCTGGTGGTCAATCACGTGGGGTTATGAAACCAAGGTCATTATGTTGTAGTTACTCAGTTGGCGGCAATTTCATTTAGGCTATCTTTCATCTTCTACGTGATTTGCAGTGCAAAGCCAAGACCGTCTGAGGCCATGTATATTGTTCGAAGTGTTAAAACACTGTGTTAGTATGCATATATATGCACATACAGAAGTGTCAGATTGTACAGATGACAAAGGCTGACAACGGAGAGACCCGTTCTTCCGTTACAGAGGACGCCCCGAGACCACTGAATTTTTAAGCCTTCGACCACTATTTGCCTGACACGGCTCGACTGACCAACCGAACAACTGACCGTCTGTCGTAAAATGACTGCATTAAGTCTTGTGTCTTAAGAGAAACTGGTGAAAAATTTGATTTAACGCTGGTCCGCGTATCGTCTTATTTAATGGGTACCGGCGGCTCTTGCATCGGGGGTAAAGTGTCCGGGGCATGAAGCTGACCACTTAATTTCATATAATGCTGAGACTAAGAATCATTGGAGCTCTGGCTCCACTGAACCGTGTGTCTTCATGTCGTTCAAATAGTAACCTGATCTTTGCCTTGGAATCAAGGAGATACGGAAGAAGTTACGTAACATACAGCTGAGTTATTGGTGATAATGTCGGGTAGGGCAGTTGAACACGTCTGGATAGGAATGGGGCTAGGAACAAGGGATTACCGAAATTTGTTGAGGACTTCTCTTGGAAAACCGATGTGGGTGTTTTAAATGATTCACTCGACGGTGCAGTGCCCGTCTGGAGCTAGCCAGGAAGTTCCATGCCTTTTAAGAAAACAGAAGGTTTACAAAAGCCACTTCTTCCACAGCACAGCATATTAGCGCATCAACGTTGCTATGTACCAGTTCTTCATAATCCGTTAAAGTATTATCCTGTCTGTGCCTATGCCTTCCAAGGGATCCCGTGTACTGTTGTCCCAATCATATTGTGTTATCTTCCTCTTCTCTGTCATTATAGCAAGTGGTATTAAGATGGTGTTGGTGGATTCGACATCTGATTACAACAGCATTAAATGGATTAGGTCAGTGTTTCTCAACCGTGGGTTCGCGAATTAATGGATTCTACTCAGCAAAACATACAGATTTTCTCTTAGGTTTCCCCAGTCGTAATTTTGTTCTCTTTACCGCCAGAAAAATTATTCTTTGGTATTTTTTCCATTTCGTTGAGAAATTATATCTTTTTGTCTCACTGACGTCGGGCTTCAAAAGGCTAATATCTTGTGCAATATCTAAATTTTACCACCAGATGGTGTCCTTTTAGTGTTCAGCCTTGTTGATTTAAGGTTTCCTACTTTGGAGGTTTCTCGTCCTGAGTCTTGCTAGAGCTGGTCCTGACTCGGAATCAGGGTGCTGCGAACTGTTAGCTGTACTATAGGTATGTTTGTAATATCTGAAATAATATCAGGCGTGCCAAGAGCGCATGTTTAGGATTAACGAGACTGTTGACCCACCGTCCTGAACAGACTTCATCACAATCGGTAGTGCGGGCAAGAGAACACCACTCTTTCAGTTAACGAAATCTTGCGCGGGCTAAGATGGAATGGCGTAGACCACATTCATCTGAGGGACAAACGTCGAGCTATTTTGAACACGGTAATGAACCTTCTGGTACCATGAACGTGAAATTTCTTGACTATCTGAGGAACCTGTAACTCCTCACGAAGAACTCTGCTGCTTGGAGATGGTTAGAAGGTTTGAAATTTTCATGGTGGCAGTGTTCTGGTTTGTTACACCGTGAAGTCTGATAGGTGGCTTTTAACGTTTCGAAGAAGTCTTACGCCTTAAGGTGGAGGCTGTATGGTCCTGAGAAACCTATCAGACTACGTCTGGGTGTCATAATACAGACGACCACAGTGTAATATCTCTTGTTCGGTATGCGTATCTAATTTATAGTGACAGAGAAATCGCTTAAAGCCCTTGTGAGTCCCGCGAACTGTGTTCTTTACTGCGGTATTCAGTTTTATCATAATGCCCTTCAACATGTCTTATCGTCCGGGAGTGCTCAATACTGACGTAAATTCTGTTTCCTTTTTTCCTATATCTTATTTTCGTTCTTTTCCTGGTCTGTTTTGTGCGTTCTTTGTGCTGTCTGCCATATAATGAGTATAGCATTTTTATTTTGCACGCTTACTTTTGCTTTAAAAGAAGGATAAAAAGAGGAAGAACTGTTTGTTATACTAAGGTGCAGTAAGTTCGAGTGAGTGAGGGAGTGTGCCATTTAAAAATTCTTCTTTTTCTTCTTCTTCTTCTTCTTCTACTTTTCTCCCCCTCCTCACTCTTCTTCTTCGTCTTCTTCTTCTCCTCTTCCTCCTTTTTCTTCTTCTTCCTCTTCTTTTTCTATTTCTTCTTCTCCTCCCCGCCCCCTCCTCCTCCTCCTCCTCCTTCTTCTTCTACTACTTCTTCTCCCCCTCCTCCCTCTTCTTCTTCGTCTTCTTCTTCTCCTCGTCCTCCTTTTTCTTCTTCTTCCTCTTCTTTTTCTACTTCTTCTCCTCCCCGCCTCCTCCTCCTCCTCCTTCGTCTCCTCCTCGTCCTCCTTCATCTTCTCCTCCTCCTCCTCCTTCGTCTTCTCCTCCTCCTCCTCCTTCTTCCATCTTCGTCTTCTCCTCCTCCTCCTCCTTCTTCGTCTCCTCCTCCTCCTCCTTCGTCTCCTCCTCCTCCTCCTCCTTCTTCTTCTTCTTCTTCTTCTTCTTCTTCGGCACAATAGCCCAATCCCGGGCCTTGACCGCCTTTATATGGCGTCATCACGCTTTTCTCTCCGTTGCTCCTCTCGTACAATTTCTTGTGTCCAGGCAGACATTTCATGGACCTGTACCAACATCATGTTTCATATTCCGTTACCATATCATTTTCTTTTTGACTTCGCATTCCGAGGATTTTCTTCAGGTTTCGAGACCTATGACTTTTACGGGGAGAGGTCAGCCCTCGCCAAACGCCCAACGTGGAGGGCCAGTTCTCTGTATTTATGACTCAGTTGACGGGTTGGCTTGGCAGTACCCCAAAGCATTGGGTAATTCGAGACCTCGGGATCGCCACTTCCCATGCTGACAATAATTGTGAGCCTCTGCCTTTTATAAATTACGTAATTAAAATGCTTCCCTTCGTAAGTGACGGATTTCCAGCAACGTTGCGGTTCATGTTCCTTACAGCTTCTCAGCTTGCCCGCTATTAATAATAGTGATGGCCTGGGTAATCGTCGTCTGGAGTTTATATATATATATTGTATATATATATTTGTATAATAATATATATATATATATATATATATATATGCTGGGATCATGGTTTATAGACCCGTGTCTGCAAAATTCGCCGCAGGAAGAAATCCTACCACAGCTAATTTGAGAATGGACTGGTCATGAAACACCAGGCAGCGTGCAAACTATCTCTAATCAAACTGTTGCCTTTTGACGAGGGATGATAAACCATTTAAGCAGGTGACCATCTTTGAAGGACGTAAATGCTGTGACGACTGGTAGTTTGATCGCCTAGTAGGCACTTATGTCGACGAAGGGGCTGTCTGAAATCAACCACGCTCGTAATTAAAGGTGAACAAAGCTTTCCAGACCAATAGACCTTGCCCGTAACAAGGTGGCTAACGGCTACCGTAACAGGTTTTCTGTTTCCCCCTTTCATGGAGACCTTCAAGCAAAGTTGCCCCTGTCCTATACCACAGTCGTGGCGTGTCTTTGTGACCACAGCGTTCCTGAATTCAGTCCACAGACGTCCATTCAACTAGAACTTTTCTTCCTAAAGGATTGCTGATTGCAAATGGAAGCATCTTGCCGGCAGTGAACATACCCACGTATGTCAGGGCGAATACATTCACTGGTGGAGGCGCAAAAATGTAACAGGCGGTAGCTGCGTTGTTTGGTTGGAAATTAGACCCATGGTGATATGCTTATATTAGAGATATTTGTTACCAGCTATGTACGTGCATTATATTTCTATAGACGGATCTTTAGTGCAGTGGATTAAATATATGCGTGTGCCCACTACACTGTAGTTACCTTAGTTACTGCTAGACACCTTATCTACTACTTATTTCCCATAAATGAAGTGGAAATAGATTTCGCTTAAGGAAGAGTTTCAAGTACATACAATATAGCGGCCCGTATAGTCCGGTCCGTTTTGCGCTGCAACTTGTCAGCACATAGCACACTGAAGACTCAGCTAGATCGGGAGTCGTAGGCAGTCCCTTGTGGTTCAGGACGGGTTTTTGGTATTGCAGGGTCGTATCTATCGTCTGGCTGTGCTGAGTCTGCGTCTTCTTTTAAAGAAGTCCCAGATAGCGTGGCAGAGACATGGTTCAGATGCAGTAATATTTTATTAAACGCAAATTGGCGGTCATTGTTACACAGCACACGTGAGGGTTGGGTTACTCTTTGCATTTGGGTATATGTCAGGGTTAGGACAGTCGGCTCATTTGCTCGCGGCGATTATCACGGTCGGCTGATTGACTGACTGGCTGACTGAAAATGTCTTATTATTTTTGGTACCGCGGATCCGCCTACACGCAAATAGATCTCTTGAGGGCATCATAGTAGAAGTATATAACCTATCGCCACGCCTACTGAAAGTGTGTAGGAGTTTCTGTGATGCCAGATTTGTGGTCCTAGTTCATCCTTGCATACTTGACGGTAAACAAAGTAATGAAAAAATTCCATCACACCTACTTATTGATTGCCTGAATATGGGAATTTTAATCCTCCTGGACGGCTCGTATCCACACACGAAGCAATTTATTCCGTTCGTGACTGCACAGTGCGTAAGCAGAATTTAAGATCCACGCTGTATACTTGCTTTGCCAGTTTATGTAGACAACACGAAGCTCTTCACGGACTTGCGTGGGAACATGCTCCAGAGCGACTAACTGGTATCTGGGTTGTTACCCAAAATACCGTCGCAATACTGTGAAGTTTGTCAGAACGAATGATTCGCTACAGTACCTCTGCTGTAAAATTAGGAAGACGTGAAACAAAACGAACGATTCTCCGATTACATGCTAATAACTGTGTAGGCCTATCAGTCTACCTATAAAGGGCAATGAACTATTGACAGCGGACAGGAAGTTTGACTAGAAAATACCGAAATGAAGTTGCGTGCCGGTGAATAATGTATATTAATGTCTCGCTGGCAGCATCGCTCGAAGAGTTGTGTGGGATCACTTAGTATCTGGTTGTGGTTTGCTGCTTTCCCCTCAAGCGCCACAGGACAGCCGATGTCTGTCCTGGACGGCGTTCACTGAAAAGTGACAAACCTGATACACGTATTACGATTAAGAAATTTCCCCTCATGCGCCACAGGACAGCCGATGTGTGTCCTGGACGGCATTCAATGAAAAGCGACAAACCTGATACACGTATTACGATTAAGAAATTTTCATATGCCAGAGTTTTCCAAGCGACTTTGGTTTTATTCACACGTGTACGTACAGGTGTATTGTTGTGGCGTGATAATCTTGTGTGCGTAGTGTTCACTTGCCCCTCCCCTTTGTAATTAATTTTGACATACGGTATCAGCTTCCAATGGCATTTTTTCAAGTATCATTTTCACGAATTCCTGTCTACCCGATCTGCACCATCAAGAAAGAATACACCTTCACCTGCAATATTTCAGGCTTCCGCCGACGCGTAGTTGAGGCGTTCGCTCTTCTGGGATGTTACGCTGCGTAACATACCAGGAGATCCAAGACTTCAACTAATTCGCCTGTTAGATTCCAATTTTCGGGATCTAGAAGACATTATTCAGATTGATATGTTACATTGTTGTCTGTAAAGGCCAAGGAATATATCTGAGATGCGTTCCAAAACTGTATAATGAAATGCTACATTATCTGCTTGCAGATTCCTCACGCTACGAAGGCGTCGAATGTTGATACTGTTTACGCAAAGGTTTAACCTGGTAAACCTGATACAGACCCTCGCCGTGTATGTAGGCAACTTCTCCGATAATGGTGTCATGTGTGAAGTGTGTTTTCAGGCGATAGTGTGCTAGTTTGGTGCTCCATCTCAAACGGTCGGACTGGCTTCAGTTAGAGGCAAACAGAAACATTATACTAATGAATGTGACATTTTCCTGAACTTTCATTCAGTGGAACGCGTTTCGTGGACTAGTATATGCAGGGTAGTGTATCAAAGAAGTCGCAATATGAATGCATTGGTGGTGGAAACATTGGAAAGAATGCCAGGTGCCTCGGCTTGTTGAGCAACAAAGCTATAAGTCTTGACAGTGCTCCCATTTGTGCAGTTCGGAAGATCTGCTTACTAATTTGTATCGTTACCGTGTGAGAGATGTTAACTTTCCCCTCTCGTTGTAGGTAAAGAAGGTCGCTTCATCAGCAGTGGAAACGATGCTATCCACTTCCCTGGGAAATATTTCTACAACACTCTTCGGGTCCAGAGAGACAGGGAGACATGAAATCCAAAAGATCTCCTGCCGCCAAGAAAGCAGTAAGTCGAATTTTTATTTTAGTTACGGTTAATTTAACAACGCTGCCTGTAGCTCATACAGCATAAGCGCGAGTGGTAGGATAATTAATGAATGCAGGATTGGAAGTGATTGTGGGCTGACGTGAAGTAGTTTCCAGACTTTTGCCTGGAAGGACTGACGAACAACACGAAGGCCCTCGGGATAATTGTCTCCGGTCCGAGATTGAACCTGGGACTTCCCGTATACGAAGCAAGCGTTCTAGCCGCTGGACATTGACAATCGGTGTCAGGAAGACATTTCGTCCACATGAAGCGGTTTCAATTAAAGGCTCCCTGTCTGAAGGACACATCGAAATGTGCGTCGTTTCTGATTTGTAACTTACGAAAGGGTACAGATGACGTTATAGTAATGTGCTGATTTTCGGCAGGAGAGCATACATTGCTAACAAGTTTCTTAAATGTTGAAAGCAAATATAAAAGTCATATCTGTAAATAAGTACGAATATAGAGATGAGCGCCCGCCCAGTGCGAACTGGCCGGACACTTGCTCCAGTCATGCTCTGTCTCGTTCCATTGGTTTGTAAACTTCTTCCGAACAAATCTTCACATAAATTAGTTCATGCTACGGGCTGGACGACCGAGGAGTCTTACAATTTTTGGCAAGGACTGTAGATTTTTATGGTCTCCAAGACGTTCAAACTGTCTCTGGGGCCCACCCAGCCTCCTGTTTAATGCGTATAGGGGACTATTTCCCTGGAGGTGAAGCGGAGAGGGCATGGAGCTGTACCTCCCTTCCTCCCATGTGTCTTCGTGGAGTGTACAAGGACATCTGTACCGTGTATCCAGTAGTATTGCTAAAAGGTAAAGCAATCCCATTACAGGCCTGGACAGGTCATGAGGGTTCCAGGAGAATGAGGCTCCAAGATTTAAAGGCAATCGGCACATGAAGGTGGTAAGTTGTCAGCTTTACGCACCGGCCGCCTTTAACCCCAGGAAATACTCCTGGTACTCATTTCTGTTAGAGGCTAAGTCAACCCCAGGGCCATAGTGCGGCCGGAAGGATTATGTGAATGAAAAATTCCAATGACATCATCGGGAATCGAACCCGCGAACTTCCGGCTTGTAGCGCAGTGTCTCAACCAACTGCATCACCGCGTGCCCCAGTAGTATTGCTACTTTATTTTAATTTCTGAAGAACATATTTCTTAAATACGACCACTGTGTTAAAGTTGTCAGTTACAACCTTCACAGCCATTTTTTGTAATTGTTGACTTGCAAATAATGTGTAGGACAAAATGCGTACGTACTCGTATGTGTTGACATGACTCCGTACCAATTTCACTTCCTGCGTTTCTTTCGTTATCGCCATAAACCAGAAAGTATTTTTTTTTGTACGGTCACATCTTGTTGGTTTACATTGTACAAAATATTATTTTGAAGAAAGTTACATATTTTTCCTAGATCTTAATTAGCTTACATCATTTCAGGGCCCTGAAATAAGTGCCGTTAATGTCGCTTCCAACACACAAGTTCCAGCTACCGTCATGTTATTACTGGTGTAGGAAACGGTGTTGGGATGTCGCCAGAACAGCGTGGTGTTCACACTAAGTTTTTTGACAATTGGTCACGTGGTGCCGAAGTTCGAATGGGGATATGCACAACCAGACAGCCCGGCTGTGTTATAGTCCTACTGTTTTCCCTGTGTAGGGAGGACAGTGTACTAAAATGCAGCTTTTCTTTTTCCCACGGGTACTAATACAGAACACCGAGTGTTACTACGGAATACGTGTATGTACGATAACCGCGGCTGCTAAATCATGTACAGGTGCTGCGGTACAGTGTTTGAGAGGGGTTAGAGTCTCATTTCTATTTTTAGGCGTGTTCGCATAGCAGTTGTGAAATGCGATTGTTAGCTTCGTCGTATTTCCTCCCGTCCGTGTGTCCTCATGGAGTACCTCCACTTCCACTGGACGGGTGAAAATTGATATTTGCAAATGTTACCAAAATTTGCCGACATATCGGGCAAAAAATAACATCCAGACCTTTGTGAATGTGTGAATACTTTGGTTGGGAGCGTTACTATGGTAACCTTGGTTATCAATATTACCAATATTTTTATGGTTGCTGCAGTCACCTGTGTTTCTATGGCTACCGTCTGTATCCTTGCTACCATGGTTACCATGGTAACCAAGTTACCGTTGTTCTTTGGTTGCTATAATTATGTGAACGTGCCTGAAGAAACTGTCAAACAACACTACACACATAGTTGAAACTACCAAGATAGACTCTAGATACAATTGACAGTTGTAAAGAATATGTGAGTGAGATTTCACGGAGAAACGTGTATGTGACTTTGGCATTTTTTACTCTCTTCCAAGTTTTTTTTATATATGTAATCTGATGATGGTCAGATAGCACCGAAACGTTTAGCTCTTTGGTAACAATTTATTGTTACACAATATATATATATATATATAATAGTTGTGTTTGATTGCGGGTTTTAGTAATTTTCATCTCAATATTTTATGGTTCTATAGGTAGTTCGATGTGTGTAATGTTCAGTCCTACTTGCTGTAGAGCACCGATCTTCACATTTTGTTACGAAGTTGTTACTGTTCAGTGAATGGAAGTTGAACTAAAATGCGACATCGTTTTCGGGATTTGAAAGGTACGACAGGCACATATATCGTTCGTACGTTACGTACTTTTCGCTTAGCGTCTCTTGGATACGAATTGCCGTTGGCGAACAAATAAACGTTGACTTCTTTGTCACTGCAGAGCGGGAGTAGCCAAGCTGTCTGCATATTCTCGTAAGAGTCTCAGTGGATCGATGAGCGCGCCATCTGGAACCTCCTTGTGCTGTTCCTTGGACAATGGCAAAAGAAGTAATGCTTTCACCACGAATGAACGCAAGTTGCGCTGAACAATTTCTGCACGAGTAAATAACCATCTCGAGGTGTTGAAGAATTCTGCGCATCGTTAATTGCATCCGGGAGAGACGAGCTGAGTGTTCGGGTGGTACGCATTATAATGTATTGGGACAGAATATCCAAGTATGTTTGTCCTGACGAGAATAGTCATGAAAACGAACATTAAACTGCAATTGCTTCAAGTAGTAAAGCGGCTTGAACTCATTAAGTCTAACAGGGGTCGTAACTGAACTTCCACATCTGGAATTAAAAGCTGTTTGCATTCAACAACCTGAGCACTAGAGTCTGAAACATTGTTAATTTCTCTGTACCTAATGGACACTTGGTGAAATTGGAAGTGTGAATGGTTGAACATACAGAATGCATTTTAACCAACACTGCATTGCGTAGTTGCTATTTTGAAGAGTTTCGTGGTGGGTGCCACTTTAATTGAAAATGTGAAAGATTTTATGTCATCTCTTGAGAAGGGTAAAGAAAGTTGCAGAAAATGAAGTTGTGTACGTCTGGAATTCCATTCCAGCAACTTTTGACTATGTGAAAAATGTAGGCGTGGCAGTATTATCGGTACTTGCATGTACGTTTTAATTCAAGTCATTGTTTTCAGTAACGAAATTTGTCATGTCTAACGTTAGAGTGGTATTACTGGAGAAGCCTATGCTGTAAGCTAGCTTTCAAAAGAACCACGTACAGATCTGTTATAAAATATGTCATCCTTGGCAAAAATTCTCACTGATAGTACAGTAGGTTTACTTGTTTTACTAACTTTTTAGGCACGTTCGCAAAGCTGCGAAGGTTGACTATTAGCTTCGTCACGTCTGTCCGTCCGTCTGTCCGCATGGAACAACTCGACTCCCACTGGGCGGATTTTTATTAAATTCGATATATGAGCATTTTTCGAAAATCTGTTGAGGAAATTCAAGTTACATTGAAATCGGGCAAGAATAACGGGTACTTTACATGAAGACCAATATACATTTTTGATCACATCTCTCACAGTTCTTCCTACAATTAAAGTGTTTCGGACAAACGTAGTGAAAATCGAAACACACGTTTTTTTTGGGTGGAAAATCGTGCAGTTTATGAGATAATGTGGGAAAATAATGTATAACGGGGCAGGCCATAGATGACACTATGGCACTTGCGCATTGCATGCTGGATACCTAGGATACAAAAACACACTCAGAATGTGTAATACTTATTGCTTTTCCACTGCAACAATGGTTGCACGAACGCGTCACAATGCTGCGTTATACGTACATTGACTCTCTTGTTGTGTAATATAATTATATATAATTAAATATATAAAGCATTTAATATTATAATTGTATATGATTATTGTTGTTACAGTGAGGTTTTTTTGTTGCTTGTACGGCATTATTTATGAATAATATTTTATATGACCTAATTGAAACAAATTTGCTATTAGTTGTTTAAACGGGCTTCCTAAATGTTTGAGTTGTTTTTAATCCCTTATGTTACAACATTTTTAGTAAAACAAAAGTAATATTTAATAATTGTTGTAATGGGGGACTGCGGTATCTTATTTTGCCCGCTAAGAATTTTCAGGGACACGCGAAAGGAATCCCCCGAAAATTACCGACAGTTTAGGCAACGCGCCAACATGAAGGTTCGCCAGCCCTGATGTAAAAAGTTGCCCCCTTTTTTTACGTCTTGGACGTGTATAGGGAGAGCAGACTTTGTAGCTCCTCTGACAAGTAACCACGGCGCCATTACAGTAGCTTACTCTTCTTGACGGCGTTAAGTAGCTTATGTGTAGTTTGGTCGGGCCGTTGAAAAACGTATTTTGTCACTTCGTCAAGCACTGTTAGCTGTTGCGGGATGTGTGGGCAGATGCGGTTTTTGCGGCAGTTCGTACTGCACAGAAAACACACTGCGTCCACTATACGAAGGCTTTTCGTTTAATGCCATGGAGAAAAATACGAAGATACGAAACACATGAATGCAATGTGTGAACAAAATGTGAAGTACTGAATGCTGATCCAATTGGTACATATCGTTACCACTGTGCTTTGAAGGGGTAATAACATTTTAGTTCCTGAGAAGTTTTACTGTAGGCTATTTCTGGCATGCCGAAGACAGACGTCCTTAATGCTTTGTAACTATTTTTGTTGGAGCGGCTTCTCCAACAGGCGTGAACTTTTATCCCATCTCTCTTCGTTCGTGAGGCGAAGTAAAAAACACCCTTGCGCTTTTGATTCACGTGGTCGTGACTCTCTGTACCACCTGTCCTAAATGCACCTGGCTCTCAGGTACTTACAAATGCACCTGGCTCTCAGGTACTTACAAATGCACCTGGCTCTCAGGTACTTACAAATGCACCTGGCTCTCAGGTACTTACAAATGCACCTGGCTC
>Ga0123354_10001041_pt1 | contig 31868 bp, 25 predicted proteins | sample TergutLab28metaG_2_FD_97872 | JGI IMG/M metagenome (GOLD analysis project Ga0123354, IMG submission 97872) | Labiotermes labralis P4 segment gut microbial communities from Petit-Saut dam, French Guiana - Lab288 P4 | ecosystem: Host-associated > Arthropoda: Insects > Digestive system > Gut ... | reverse complement strand
TTGTGAGTGTTGTGTGTTGTCAGGTAGAGGTCTCTGCGACGAGCTGATCACTCGTCCAGAGCAGTCCTACCGACTGTGGTGCGTCGTTGTGTGTGATCTAGAAACCTCGTGAATGAGGAGGCCGTGGCCCACTGGGAGGGGGGGGGCTGTTGCACCAAAAACAAAAAGAACTCATCTATAAAGGCACCTCGGCCCTACAATGGGGTGGATGTTCAACGCCACCCACGCCACCGCCGGTTTAACCCCAGGGAAGGCCCAGTAACCATTCTAAAGAAGGCTGGGTGGGCACCAGGTTTGGTCTGGACGGTTGCGGAATATCTCGCTCTCACCAGGGTTCGTACCCCGAACCGTCCGGCAAGTAGCGAATCGCTGTTTAGACTGCGCTATCCCGGTCCGACGCATTCGGCTGTCAGTTCCGACTAATGAAGTCCCAGACTTGCTGTTACGACAGGTCACTGCTGAGTCTAGTTTCAGACTTACCACACAGAGTACAAGTTGTGTACAGGTACAGAACTGACAGAGCCAATGGACGATTTTCGATTCGGAATGAAATATATTAAATAATTTCTACAAAGTTTAAGTTTTGGCTGTTTACAGACTAAAGTCAAGGCTCAGAATTCGCAATATTTTTATTGATATCATATTTCGTAGTCCAGGAAAAAGGGTCCGTAAATGCATAAACAAAATTATCATGTTGTCTAAAGTCTGAATACTTGGACTGGTCATCCATACTCGCGCGCGCATATAAAACCAATGTATTACTTGTTTCAAAGTTCAAGGATTTTGTGAGACTACAGGATCTAATGGCGGTGACTATGAGGAATGCAGTCTCATGGGGCATGAAATGTATCGATGTTTCGAATGAAAGCATTTTGCCACCAGCTGAGGACGTCATCGTTTCGGATAAATATGCTGTTTCCAACGTCAAGACTCTCGTAAATTCCTACCACGCTGCTTGGCACAACATCCCAAGGCACTGTTACCAGCGAGGTAGAATTCAGTGTCTCAAATGAACCATAGATGCATCGGTCCTGTCCGTTAGGCAGAATGAGTTTCTCTTCTTACTGAAGACAACGATTCGCTGAACGGCACTGTGGTCAAGAAACGGGTCTGGAATAGTGACAGACAAATAACACGTTAATAAAGGGCAGGTTATGCCAAGAATTCTCAACAGATCTCCTTTAATCTTAAAGAAAAATAATTTATTTTTCTTTGCAACGTATTTACTCATACCAGTGTGGTCATCTTTTCTTATTAAGTTACACGAACGCTTCATGCAAACATATCAAACGGCATTTCTTCGTGCGTTTTAAAATTTGCTTTTTTTGAACCTGCCTCCGCGGCCTAAATGACATCTTCGCTTTTCTAGGACATCACGCAGCATTGACTGGTAGCTAGTTATCGAGGTTTTGGAACGGCCTATCAATCCATTTTAAAGGGTCAAGCAGTCCAAGAACTTTGCCTTGAAGATTGGCCCGACATTTTGTTCCGAAACTTCGGTAACTACCAATCAACGCTGCGAAACATCCCAGAAGAGAGAATATGTAATTTTAAAAGTCTTTATTCATAACGGATACATTTGCTTTTCCTTTTGGTACAAATTTAGCTGATTGTGTTTGGCTAAACTTTCACCTTTATTTACACCTGACCAAGTGTCACAACAATTCCCAGTGCCTTTATGGCTGAATTCCTCTGTGAAGTCGTTGGTAGCTCGAAGGCCTTTCCCTATTGTGTTCCTACCACAACAGTCTGTAAGTTTCAATAAAATTGGGGAACTTAAACGACGTTTGATAAATGTAATATAGTCTCACAATGTAAAAAGGAGAACAGCCGATCGTGTACGCTAAACATATTTGTGGATTTTAATGTATAAATGTTATTACATGTTATTTACCAAAGAAACTGGCATAGAAGAAATTATAAACCAAATAATGTTTGGTTTTGTAAAAAAGAAACTCAACTTTGTGTTTTATTTACAAAGGTACCCTGACACTTTCCTCCTACTTTGTGTCGTGTTTCCGTTTGCCGTCTGCCGTCTGCAGCAAAACATCCAGACTGCCCAAGAACGTTGCACTGTGGTTGCCTTCGAGTTAAGGGCACGTCCGAAATGCAGTCACGTCTTTAAACGTAGTCATTGTAAGTTGTGTATTTGCTTTTAACTTGAAGATAGAGAAATACTCACACGACATACCTGGAAAATGTATTACGTAAACACTTGTAATATCAGCTGATACGCTTAAAATCCAAATTATGCTTTTCTAATGGTTTCTCTCTGGCAGTTAAGCACGTTCAAAGTGACTTGTGGCTCGTTGTTACTATGCGTTTGATCACTTGTACGTGTTACAGAACCATCCTTAGTCCCTCTCTACCAACCCACACTTCGCATCACTACACGCAACAGAAATGGACTGACTGACTGAGTGAGAAACTGTTGCTACACGAATCCCTGGTAACATTTAACGATACTGATATCTTTAAGTGAAGCTTGCTTGCTGCTGGCAAGTGACGCCGGTCAGTTTCATGACAGTATTTCGACGGTTCAGAGGATCCTACTGCCTCCATCTTAATGAAAAAACGTCATTTTTGCCATATTAGGCACAAGGCCAACGACACTCAAGCCCACGTGCAACGCTGTTTTACGTGTTTTCCGTTAAATTCCCCTCCCCTCCAAACTCAACCTCCTTCCTCTAACGTTTCCTGGAAATCCGGCTTCACTGCGCGCCCAACAGCCGACTCGTATACTTGTTTTCCAAGTTTGGTTGTGGTGTGGGTTTCTGAATTATCGTTCCTTTCGTGTAGACCTCACTACTGTGTCCCTTGTTGATGCTGTTCTGTTTTAAGTTAGCCTTGTGTTGGTCTTTATTTTCGACATCAGCAAATGCTGTGTTACATGTTCCTTGTAGGTTTAGTCTCTGCGTGGTGAAGTGGGGCAAGTTATTACGTCAGTGAATGCGTACTGTACGTACGTGTGTGTCGTTATGTGTAAAGACGAATTGTAAGTACTCTTCAATTATTTTCCTGTTTCGTTCGTAATAAATTTATTTGTTATCGTTTACTGTCTGGATCGCATCTGATATTACATTTGCTAACCCCCTTGCGTGCTGCCATGTTTTGTCCTGTTTATTTTGCAGAACTATGCGAAGATAAAAGGGGTGGGGTTGCATATGTAAGCGTCTACCTAAATAAATGTCCTCATATCCTAGAAACAAGAATCTTCTTAATCATTGCAATTAGAACCTCAGATCCCAAAGAAACGTAAGATTTTTATTAACATTGAAGCAATATATTGTACTTCCATCCCAAACAATAAGCTGTGCCTGCCACTGTATTTCTCAGAAGAAACATAACTACTCTACAGCTCAGTGTTAGCGGACAGCGAAGAGAATTTCTATTTCGTAAGTCGAAGACACAATTTAAAAAAAAAAAAGTTCCTTAAGACGCGACGCTCTTGTGGACGCTGTACAGAGCATATAGTGACGCCTGATAATACATGAAGAAATAAAGCAATGACATATTCAAGGGGAAAGCCATAAGCAGTTGAGGGTTCAGTGTTGCAGTTCCGTTCCTCTTTCTGCCACTTCTGAACGTCTCTAAGTGCCCATAATTTTGTTAATATTAACTAAATATGTGCGTGAATTTTTCAGTACTTATTCCAGTATTGAAAAGCTTCAAAACACAGTTTTCCAGGTATTTGCAATATTTGTCTTCTTCATCAATATAAATTATAGTCTGTATCCGATATGATGCTTTGCCCAAACTTTGAGCTTCATAATCTGAAAGTCCAGAGATGAAATACAGGCCTGAGGACCGCCTGTCATGGCATATTTTTTGTGGTCTTCCTAAGGCATTTCAGGTAAACACCAGAATAATACCTCAGCTGGGCCACGATCGCTTCCATGCACGTTCTTTTCAGACTCTTTTTCACTAACTGAAGAGTAAAAACCAACTAGATGCCACTTACTATTTTATTGTACTTCTTATAGGTTCAACACGTTTCGGGCACTGCTATGCCCGAAACGTGTTGAACCTATAAGAAGTAAAATAAAATAATAAGTGGCATCTAGTTGGTTTTTATTCTTCAGTTACAACAATGATGCACGGTCCAATAAAAGTCAATCTATTATTCACTAATCCCAGCTTGAGGCTGTGTAGAATGATCTACCCAGAATGTTGTTAAATAAATCATAAATATTTGTAAACACATTATTAATTATGTAGGAGTAAGAAAGGATGCAACTACGTGCATAACATATAATTTGGATGTGGAGACAAGAAATGCTACGGAATAGTGATAAGCTATTGAAAACAGCAGGAAATAAAAAAGGATGGGTATGATATTAAGAAGTATTGTAATGGAATATATTTTGAGGATGTTAGTCGGATGGAACTGAATCAGACGCACATCCAGTGAGTGGTTTGAGGATGAGCGCCGTTTGTTTTGCGATTTTTCCCCGACTGCCCTGTTCACGGCGACCTACCTGCGTCGCCATCGAGAATATTGCGTGGTGCTGACCTGATTGATACTTGACGACGTGTGCGCCCCCTACCGGCCTCTCATTAACCTATCGTGCAGAAGACTACACGTGACATGCGCGTGACAAGAATGAAGGGCAATCTGAACAACGAATCGTGACTTCCATATCCGTGACCTGCACCCTCATGCATCCAATAACAGTCACCACCCTCCCCACCTTAAACCCTTCTGTAGTCTAACTCCACAAAGTCATAAAATTCGGTTTCTCTGTTAGGCAATTTCACATGGAAAGTAATGGCAAAGTTGGCTGTCAACGAACATCACTTTTTGACATCAGAAAGCTTCGCACGAAAGTGTTGCGAGGGAATAATTTCCACTGCTTCGTACTTTGTAGGCTTCAGAACAAACCTGTTCTAAACTCTTAGTTAAATCTGTAAGAGAACCAACAAACCAAAGCCTTCGGTTTTCGCTTTTCTTTTTAATGCATATTTTACAATGATTAATGATCCATAATGTTGGTTCAAGCAGTAATATTCACCACTTGCATTCTGAAATTGTCTTACACGACTCTCGACCGGAAAACGATAAAATCTCACCCAGTTATGTTTTTTGGTTTTCCTCAGTCCTTTCAGAAAACACTGGATATCGTCCCAGACCACGACTGTTTCCTTCCAAATTTCTTCATAAATCATCCTAACATTCTACACTATGTTCTCTGACATACCGAAGGCGTCTTATTTTTATATTTTCTTTAAAAAAATATTCTTCCATTCTCCACTTACATTCGCTACAAAATTCCGACTACATTCAGCCAGCTACCTTCATATATTTTATCTCCAAGGTCTTTCAGTATCGTTCGTTATGTAGCAGGCATTATCCATACCCAGGGTTCATCTACGATGCTTCTCACGCCTAAATGAATTTCTCACTTATGTTATTCCTTAATTATATGAATTACGAATCTTCATTTCAGACTGAAACGCCTTCCAATAGACGCATCTAATTCCATTTCCCAGAGCCCTCCTTAAGAAGCAAATATTATGCACTCTGGCCACGAATTTGCGCACGTTTATGGAACTCCAAGACTCATTACCTTTTTGAAAATGGCCAGCCACTGGACATATCCTGAGGACTGTGTCCGGTTACACCCTCACACCTCATTTTCTTACAGTTCGCCTTCATGTGAGCTTCCTGTAAAATGGGTACAGGTATTTTTTCCGAGGTTAAAGCAGCCAGGGCTTCTTAACCACCCACCTTCATCTAGCGCTGAGGTTAATGGAAGACAAGAGCTTTACTTCTATTTCCCTCCGGGCCTTCATGGCCTGTTATAGGATGAACTTTAATTTACTTTTACCTTTAACGCTTATTGTTTTCCCACCATTTACACTTTTTCTCCAAAGCTCTCTCTTTCCTTTACAGTTTCAGATTATCACTATAAATATATACTCATCTCTTACCACTTGTAACATACTGCTTGTTCCACTGTTACTCTTCTTGGTTGGTAGAACATAATAACATTTTTTGATTAGTTCCAATTATGAAGTTCCTCATTACATAGTGTCTCTTTTCTACTGCTAATTTATGTTTATAGGTCCTCCAACAAATTACTGTAATATGTTTCGCCTTAATGGCAAGAGACCAGTTTCACACTGATGCAAAAACTAAATGGCAGTTATGCCTACTGTAATCTTTATATTTTAGGTAACGAGATATTATTGAAATATTATCAATATTATCATTTTTCAACCTAAAACACAATTTTATTGGTTATTTCTTTCACAATAGAAAAAAGTCGCCCTTCGTTTTTGGACACAATTATGTCGTCTTCAGGCTGGTAGGCAGATTTTTTAAAGTGCGCATTTGTTATAAATAAAAGTTTATTTAAAATTATTAGTGGAGGTAAAAGAACTGAAGGCCAAAATTCCATACGCTTATTCTTTGCATAACTTCTGTCTTGATGTTGATTTAATTTGTTACTGTCTTGCAAAATTTCGAGGGCCCTATTCGTCGTCCATACAATATTAAATTTTTGTTTTATTATGTGGTAATAAAGATATAATATAAGCCTCTATGCCTATTTACTTTCACTTGTGTTTTCTTCTAGGTCAGCTCTACCGAATTTTAATAAACTTGCTTTTAGAAACACAAGGAACTGAAACTAAGGTAGCAGCTTGCTTCCACACCAGTTTCCATTCATTACACATAATAATCACTTGACCTATTTACATAAACTTAATAGACAAAGCTCAGGACATGAATCTGTTAAAGCATATAAAATAACTATATTCTTCAGCATCGTGTCTTAACCAGGCACATACAAACCTAATCAATTCACACTTTCGAATTCCAATTAGCTGCTTCCTGCAACTTCTAACATAGTTAAGAAGGCTGTGCCCTGCTCCATTCTGGGCATGTTCATCGCGGTTTGGAGCCTCCCCATGGTCTGTCTTGCCGCTTTTCTCACCCTTCTTCCGGAACTGCGTTCCCTACGTGACGTGATTGCATTAATCACTGCCATAGAAGGGGTGGCGAAGATTGCAGAACGAAACGGGGTGGCTTATTAGAAACAAAGGGAGCTTTCTCTGTCTTCTGGACCTAAACATAATGATGCTTAAGAGCTGCATTAATAACGAGGGCTGCGGTTTTTGCATCGTCTTCTGTTACATATTCATAAGTTCTTAACGACGCTATGCGACAAGGAATGTAAACATTAACATCGCCTTTTTAAATCTCAGCTCTCTTCCTGCAAGGCTATAATCACACACACCCCAAGTTATTCTTTGCACTTTTTCTTCCAGTTCACTGCATAATTAAGGAGGGACAGAAGAAGAATTGTACCTCGTGTTTTTTAATTCTAATGACTTCACAGCGCGTGTTGGTCGTTTATATGAGTGGCTAATCTGTGACCTCAATAGGGTTTCTTTTTTTTTAATGTAGATATATGTAATATGCACTTGTATTTCCTTTTCTAAATGAGTTCTTTCATTGCATCTATTATCCGTTCGTTGTTTACAGTTGGGTCAGAAACAACAATAGCAAGCGTAAACTAGCAGAAAATAAAATCATTCTTAGAAAATCAGGGTACAAGAATATATACTGCATTCATCTGGATCATAATATGCTCCACTGGCGAGACTTTAAAAAAGACAATGAATATTCCTTGGAATTCTCTTGCTAATGGTGACGTAACACCAAGAATTCAGTTTGCAGCATATAAATAAGGAAATAAAATCACATAAGGTCGAATAGAAACTGCAGTCAAGTGCTTCTTATTTATCCTACTCCTGTCTACACACTGTTATGTAACCCAAACTTCATAATTAATTATAATACATAATTTGCTCCCTAAAACTACTAAGAAATTAAAAGTGTTACTTTGGTTTAGGCACTTACTTGAATTTGTCAAAAATTCTGTGTTGTCTAATTCATATATATTTTTCGGCCAGCAGCTATCTTTTGCCACTAACCGCTTTCTTCTTCGGTTGTTAAGAAACAGACCCATTAGCCTGTTGTCATTAAAATTAATCTGGAAAATTAAATCTTCTAAGCTTGCGACAGAATTCTTGGGAGACAGGATCGGACCAACCCAGGGCCTGTACCAACAGAGGCCAACACAAAAGAGTGTGTTCGATACAGAGGTATAGACCTCAGTACCGAAAAAACTCTTGTACTTATTAGACTGCTTATGTTGATGCATGTAAAACGTATCGTACCAAAACTGTATACACAACCCCGTTCCTGAAGATGAACCCTCGATTTCGAAACATGCAGAAGTCATAAAAAAATTAAAATATTAATTTAGGAAATGTGCATTTCGTTGGCTTATAAAAATAGCTCAATCATTCGTATATTTTATAATAATTACATACACTCGTACACAATAATATAACGTAATAAAATGTAAAATATTGCAATCCATGTACGGGGTCTGTTTGTTAGTACCCATTAAGGACATTGGACTTTACTTAAATGCTGAGTAAACTTACTAATTTTGGTTATTAAGGAGTGCGACTTAGACCTTCGTAGTCGTTTCTCAGATGGAAATCAGACATTTAGATTTATATGACCAGTAACAGATATATTCCAGTCAAAAACAAATTGGTGTGAAGTGCAGCCTTACCTTGTGGGGTGTGAGTTAATTTTATTAATAATGGATGAATTTCCTTTTGTGTTGTACTTGGTTAGAACTGTGCGTGAACTTGACTCTAGTCTAGTTACGTAATGAAAAAAAATTATAACAATGGAAAGCGATAGAACGTGTCTATGCTTTCCCTGCAAGCTTCACACGCAAATATCAATACTAACACCGAGCTGTCAAGGCCACAGCTTTACTCGCAACAATCAGTACAATTTCGTATATCGTCAAGAGACTGCTGGACAAAATTACAACAAATAGTTAACAAAGAAATCCATTGAAAATATGGCAAGTTAAATTGTTAGGAAATTACAAGAACGTAACAAAATTGAATGACTGAAAAAGAGTTAAGAACAATTTAATATTGTGAGTTGTTCTCGCCTATCACTTCAGAATCTTTTTCTTACTGTGTGCTGTCTATGTAAATAGATATTAAAGTAGATATGTTTATAATTTTGCAAGTTATTGTGTATGAGTTTGGTACACTGCTTTTCATATCAAGGGAACTTTATATGCTGAGGATGTTCGAGAATAGGGTGCTGGGAAACGTGTTTGGGCCTAACGATGGGGACATAATGGAAAACTGGCGAAAAATGCATGGTGAGGCGCTTTATGATTTTTACTGCTTGCCAAATATTCGGATTTTCAGATCAATGATGATGGGATGGACAGGGCATGTGGCGGATAAGTGGGAGAGGAGAAACTCATACATTGCTTTAGCGGCGAAACATGATAGAAATATACCGCCCTGAAGAACAGAACGTAGATTGGGTAATAATATTAAAACTTTCTTCAAATAAATAGGCTGTTATGGCGTGGAATGAATTGATCTGGATGGGGACAGGGACAGTAGGAAGGTTTTGTGACGGCGGTAAGGAACATCAAGGTTCCCAGGGAATATCTTGGCTAGCTGAGGAACTATTAGCTTCTCAAGGAGGGTTTTGCGCCATGCAGTTTGATTTTTGGTTGGTTACTCACAGAGGCCATATTTCTTACGTACGTAGAGGAAGTGCAAATGTTCAAGTAGCGGTCAGATTTGGATGTTTTGGACACCCCTTGTTCTTTCCACCAATGGAGGAGGGACAATAATTGAACAATCACTACTCAATTGACAATCGCCACGTTGTTGTTCAAGGAACCTTGTTACAAAAGAAACCGATCGGTATTCTGAAAGTGGGTGCAACGGCAACCCAATACACAGCGGAGTAAGTTGGATTACAAAGCACGCAGGCGCTCTTGACTACCGGACCACAGGTTCTGCGTAGCACTGACCCTCGGTTCCAAAACAGGGCACCGTATGTGCAAGAGGAACATATATCACGCATTAAGTTGCTTGCAAATTCTAAGGACACTGCCTACCACTAATTATTATTACTATTATCATCATCATCATCATCGTCGTCGTCGTCGTCATCGAATTTTTCACTTCTCAACTTTGGCTGGGAAATAAAAATTATTATTTATTATTATTATTATTATTATTATTATTATTATTATTATTATTACCATCATCATTATCATCATTTTATGATCACAGGTTTTACCAAACAAACTGCAAAATTTGGTACCATGTGCTATCGTAAATTAAGAGTCACCTCTCGCTTTTAGACGTTTCACCCGCTAGTGCAAGATCTCTTGCAACACACACAATAATGAAATGATTATTATTATTATTATTTGGTTTTTACTGTCGGTTCTTTAACAAGTCACTGTTTGACGGACGTATATGAAGGGCCAGTTTCGGTTTTTTAGTTCGGTACAAGAAACATCTCTGCCTGAATCAATTCTGAAAGTCAATTATCAATTCCAAACGCTTTCATTTGTTCTTTTCTTTAGTGACTCGACGCCATATAACGTGGTCTGACGTGCGTAGATTACAGTCTTTACAGTGAACATAAATCCTCTGCAAATTCCACGTACGTACTTATTAATGTCTTGGCGTATTCGTGACAAATAGCGGTAGAAGCACGTTATTTAATGACGTGTGATGGTAACACTGATAAGTCTGGTAACAGATGAGTGAGTGATTGTGGCGTAATGATGAACTGATACTGACAGGGGAAGGCAATACTTATCGAAGAAAGGTTCTGTGCCAAAAGCACTCTGTCCGCCACATGGACTGGGCTAAAAACCAGGCCTCCACAGTGGAAAGCCGGCAACTAAATGCCTGAGTCATAGCACGGATCCAGGAAGTTGTGCTATGGGAATTTTACATGGATTAACTACTCGTATATAGAGTCAAGAATATTTTCATATCGAAACATTTTTAATTTGTAATGAATTTGGTTATTATTATTATTATTATTATTATTACCGTCGTCCTAGTCGTCAGAACCACTATTATTATTATCATCATCGTCATCATTGTCGCCATCATCAGGAAATTAGTTTGCTCGGTCTCTACATTGGTAGAAATTTACTGTTTTAATCCCCCTACTTAGCTCTGTAGCTATTATCGTTTTTTTCATTTAGCTCATATCACTGATGGCCGACCTTTCGTTCTCGCCAGCACCTTGTGTCTTTCTGTAAAAGTCCAGAACTGCTCTGAAGACCAGCCAGTCCTCTGTCCACATCGCTGTTCATTTTCATCGTATGGTGCTTAAAGACACACAGAGCAACTTCAATCTCGCTTTACTTGCATCATCGAAACACATCAGCTTGTTTTCTGAACGCACGACTATCTGCTGAAAAACTTGCAATAAATATGACCTTGCAGTTTCTTTGAGACAGGCTACATCAGCTTCACAAACATTCGCAGGTCAGCTGCTTGATCAACACAATAAAGGAATAACTTTGCTGTGAAGCACATGAGGTGGTTCATGTCAAAAGTTACCATATTGGTGGAAGTTTATTGTTTCGATCCACCTACTTAGCCGTTTCGCTATTATCGTTTCTTCTATTTAGCTCATATCACTGACCTCTCTCTACCTAGCTTTACGATGCAGGCTGTGGCATTAGCAGGTTGACACCACGAAAAGGAGAAGAAAAATTTGCCTAAACGCTTTACTTTTTGTAAACATGTTAACCAATTTCGTGTATAAATGTCCCTAAACGCGTACTGTGTGATTTTTCGAACCCCATTGTTCTTGATCTTTTACAAACACATTCACAGCAAGGTTGTCTACTACAAACATCGCAATGCATAAACCGACGTTTTGCCTTTGTGTTTCCTAATGCATCGTTATATCGAAAAACTTAAGAAACAGAATGTATAGACTTCATGAATAAAGCATTTTGTGTTATGTAACGTTCTACTGCATAAAAATTATTTTTAAGAAAATTTGTTGCTTTTAATTTTATTGTTGTTATTACTATACTGGACGAATGCGGGCCAAATTAAATTCACCGCAGTCCGTATAGCAGCGTATGTGAAGGTGAATACCTTCTGGAATCTGAAGCCTTGCTCAGGGTGCCTGTATCGGTATTCAAGAGCGTCATTTCCCAGAGGGCAGTATTCTTCATAATTCATTATTCCTATATCCTCGTCACCTTCATTTCAGTAAGATATCGTTCAGTGCTTTCGCAGACGAAACCCATAGACAGGCAGACACGACCTTCCCCATTATGCTGCTGGTGTAAGGAACTTTTTATGTCTCCACACAAGTGTCTGGGTGTAAGATGATCCCTTCTTGCCCTGCTGTCCTATAGCACCCTCTAACAGCTCCTTTCTTCTTCGCGTCATCGCAACTAACCATTCAGAGCAGCGCGGAGTACTTACAAAGTGATCCAATTATCTCTTTCTCTTTCACCCTGTGTGTATGGCGCCTAACTCGCCTCTTAATAACAGTGTAAGGAACATCAATTTTGCAGTTTCTGTTCTTTTGTCATTATTCTTAGTGGTTCATTTTTCACTTCCAAAAAGTAAATTTGGTTTGATTCAATATTTGATGGCACATTTGCGTTCCCGCGTCAATAACTCACCCAATAAATCTTCTTCCTCCTACTCTGTGAAAAAGATCGAGTGTTGTATAGCTCGTTCAGACGTTTAGAAATTAGGTTAATATTTCCAGCGACTCTTCTTTATTTTTTCGTTCGTTTGCTTTGTGAAAGTACGTGTAGGTCAATGCAGCTTTTGAGACCAAGGTTCTTGTGCTGTACATACACATTGTGTCAAGCTTGACGTTCTAAATAAAAGTTTACTTATGTATTTTGAGTCATATGACATATTCATGGCTTTTTCAACCTGACATTTTCATTCAGTAACCTGCAGATTATTAGACACAATGAAATAAAGTGAAACGCCAACTTGATGCAACTAGCTAATTTTATTGATGTATTCTCAGTTCGACATGTTTCGGGCGCATACGCCCATCATTAGGAACATTAGATGTTGAGTTACAGCATATGGTTTTCTGCACCGAGTTTTTGGATGGGTGGTGGTCTTGAGAGCCGCTGTGTACGGTGCGGATGGTGCCGTGCGAGTCGCACGGCACCATCCGCACCGTACACACGACCTACTCATCGGCTCTCAAGACCACCACCCATCCAAAAACTCGGTGTAGAAAACCATGTGCTGCAACTCAACATCTAATGCTCCTAATCTAATGCTCCTAATGATGGGCGTATGCGCCCCAAACATGTCGAGCTAAGAATACATCAATAAAATTACCTATTTGCATCAAGTTGGCATTTCACTTTATTTCATGAGGAAGATGCACGGCCAAACAACCCTCAAGTATTAGACACAAGTATATTTTAGTGGTGAATCTCGTTAAACCTCATTAAATGCTGAAATGAGAAGAGAACTTACATAAAATTTGTAAGGATCCGTAGTCTACTTAGTTAAGAAGTCAACGACAGGTACTAAGCTGCAGTCCCTATCTGCCTAGTGGGTGCCGTCTAAACATACTTCTAACCTCCTGCTGCCATCCTAACCGGTTTGTCTGCAACAGCACGTAACCATCATTAACCAAAAATACCTACTTCTTTACTGCCACAATAAGGAAACAACTGTTCTTTCTTTTGTTAACCCTGATAGTGGGAAGGGCCCGAAGAAGATAACTTCGTGACACTGAGCTGTACCCACAAATATTAGCATGGTCTGTTTTATCACAGAATCTTCACTGTTGCTGCATAATCCTGAGGACTGCGAAATGTTATGGAATCGCTCCACAAGTCAAACACGAGTAGGGTCACGTCCCCTCCCGCGCGCACTGGACCGGCAAGCATATGTAGCAAATAAAGTGTCAAACGCTGTCACTGGGGAGCTGGCCGATTAGCCTTCAGGGGAAGCAAGTTGATAGCGCTCGCGAATTGCTGACGACTTGGATGTCATTCGTAGTTTACACCCTAAAACTAACAATTTGTCCTAACGTAATTTGCGTATGTATTTTCGTCACCAAACAATTTTACAAGTCTAAATTAACAACTATATTACATAATTAAATCTCTTGTGTAGATATAATGTTCTGCCGATCCCAGTGGCCGCGTGGTCTAAGGCGTGGGTCTGCAGCTGCTCGATTGCTGGGATTGTGGGTTCGAATCCCGCCGGGGCCATGGATTGTCAGTCTCTTGTGAGTGCTGTATTTTGTCAGGCAGAGGCCTCTGCACCAGCTGATCACTCGTCCAGAGAAGTCCTACCGATTCTAATGTGTCTAACTGAATGTGGCCGTGTAGCTTTCATAATGAGAAGGTTTTGGCCCACTAGGAGCTGTCGCGCCATGATAAAAAAAAATTATCATGTTCTAATTTTCCATCTTCGAAAAAAATGTAGCAAGTGAAAGTGAGTCACTTAATGATCTTGGTGTTTGTCTTACTCCTTGGGTTCAAACAACTTCTGTGCAAACACGAATTCTCTCTTCCATCTATGGCCGGTTCAAGATTGTCGCATTGTATGCAGCTGCATGTGGTTCCTCCGTCCGAGGGACCCCGAAGAGGTTGGTCCTGTTTCAGATTTTATGTGAAGCATATATTTATGTAAACTCTTACATCATTCCACTTGCATCAGCAATTTACGGTTAACGCAGGAACGAACTCCAAATTTATTTTTGCTTTGGGTCTAGAAAATTCTTAAATACGCTCTGCTTCTATAAATATTTGCAAATTTATCTAGCAAACTTTTTATTTTTTTATAAATTTTTTGTATTTCCTGTATTATGAAATCATAACATAACTTTGGTTTTTCTCTGTTTTTTTTTAGTCAGAGTGTCATGTTCACGATGTGAGTATTGTTTCTTATAAATATACATAGGTCCAGAGTCAATTACATTTTCTCTTGTTCTGATGTTTGCAGTGAGTGCATATTCTATTAAAGTTGCAACATTTTTTAGTTTGTGGTGCATTTTTCTTGCCACAGCATCGTCCCTATACAGATACCTCACCTTCACAACAGCGAGCAGACAAGCATTTATCTGAGTTTTTAGGTTTCCGTAGCGGTACTGTCGAGGTCTCCATTCTTCAGGGCTACGTTGCTATGTCTGTGTGTGACTGGTGCCCCACAGTTCGAGACAACGCAGCGGTCTCGAAATGGTCGGGCACCAGTCACCCAGAGACACGGCTCCATAACCCAGAAGACGGAGATTCCAAATATTTATATCTCAAGAATTACAGGAGTCGGCAAACACAATGTTCTGGAAAATATTTTGACCTAACAACAAAGAAGTAATTATTGATCTTGATACATAATGAGAATTTTTAAGCCCCATTTAATTTTAAAATAGTAAAATATATTAAGTTAGGTTGAAACGCATTTATTTAGGATGGGGGACCAAAAAATACATACAAATGTTTGTGGCGAGAAATTTCATAACATACATTTACTTAGGAAATCTGATTTGAAAATGAGTTGTGGCATTCAGAAGGCTCTTAGGATCATGAGTAGGATCGGAGCTGAAAGTGACTTAGGGTGGTACCTGAATAATTGCCATTGTTACTGTGGTTACTACCATGCTTGTTGTCATTGCTATTATTATTATTATTATTATTAATGGTGGTGGTTCCGTGAGGCAGACACGCCCCTCACAAGGCGGCGATAAGCGATCAACTCGAGCGGGTGGTGTTCTTAGAAATCGATCGACCAACCCTGTAGTCACCCCCCCCCCGGCAATTTGAGAGTTACGTGGTCAGGACGGTTGGAACCGTTGTTCAATAGAAAGTTACAGCGAAATCACTTAATACTCTACTTCACCCAAAGGTGACAAATTGCACAGTTTCGAACGGGATGAAAAAAATGGAAGTGACTGGCGAGTGCTGTTGTTTCGGGGCACTTATGGTAGCCATAAACATTTCACACAGAGTGTCATTACGCCGCCGGGACCCGAGCCCGTACCTGCAAAGTACAACACTAGAGCATCAAAACTGAATCTGCAGGTTCTAGTGAGCAACGTCCGTTAAAATGCTGAATGCGGGGTAAGGATTTGGGTGGGAGAGATAGTACAGTCCAGAGCAGTTCTAGGGTAAGGATTTGGGTGGGAGAGATAGTACAGTCTAGAGCAGTTCTAGGGTAAGAAGTTGGGTGGGAGAGATAGTAAAGTCTAGAGCAGTTCTAGGGTCAGGATTTGGGTGGGAGAGATAGTAAAGTCTAGAGCAGTTCTAGGGTAAGGATTTGGGTGGGAGAGATAGTACAGTCCAGAGCAGTTCTAGGGTAAGGTTTTGGGTGGGAGAGATTGTACAGTCTAGAGCAGTTCTAGGGTAAGAAGTTGGGTGGGAGAGATAGTAAAGTCTAGAGCAGTTCTAGGGTCAGGATTTGGGTGGGAGAGATAGTAAAGTCTATAGCAGTTCTAGGGTAAGGATTTGGGTGGGAGAGATAGTACAGTCCAGAAGAGTTCTAGGGTAAGGTTTTGGGTGGGAGAGATAGTAAAGTCTAGCGCAGTTCTAGGGTAAAAAGTTGGGTGGGAGATATACTAAATTCTAGAGCAGTTCTAGGGTAAGAATTTGGGTGGGAGAGATAGTACAGTCCAGAACAGTTCTAGGGTAAGGATTTGGGTGGGAGAGATAGTAAAGTCCAGAGCAGTTCTAGGGTAAGAATTTTGGTGGGAGAGATAGTAAAGTCTAGAGCAGTTCTAGGGTAAGGATTTGGGTGGGAGAGATAGTACAGTCCAGAACAGTTCTAGGGTAAGGATTTGGGTGGGAGATATAGTACAGTCTAGAGCAGTTCTAGGGTAAGGATTTGGGTGGGAGAGATAGTACAGTCTATAGCAGATCTAGAGTAAGGATTTGGGTGGGAGTGATAGTACAATCTAGATCAGTTCTATGGTAAGGATTTAGTTGGGAGAGATAGTACAGTCTAGAGCAGTTCCAGGGTACACTGTGATATTAACTACAAATACAAATTCTTCCGTGCCCGTCCAGACCGGCTGTCGGGCCCACCCAGCCTCCTATACAATGAGTACACGGTGTTCCCGCTGAGGCTAAAGAAAGAGTAAAGTTATATATCTACTTCCGCTCTGGTTCTTCATGACCTGTTCTAGGGTGAACTTTAACTTTTTCCTTTGTCAGGTTCATCTTTGTCTTGAAAAGTTTACAAAACACACCAAGAGCAAAATTGTTCCAATTTCGATGCATCAAACCACATTATCAGTGCGCTGGACGTGAAGATCTGATGGAGGAGACCAGGAAGCCTAAATATTAATGCATAAAGAACTTTGTTAGAAGAAGTAAATGCCTTGCACGACCAAGGGATCGTATGTCTCCTACTGTGGAGCAGTTGATCGGTCGAGATGAATGTGTCGATTATTGCCGATAACTACCCGCTACGTACCCTTCCTGCGCTACATAGGCTTTGATTTCCATTACCGATAACCGCGCCTGCTCTTACCTCAAACGTGATAGGGACAGAACTTGTGCTACTTAACTACACTGTCAATTGCTGAAATTATATAGCTTCGATGGTAGATACATGAAATAGGAGTAGGTCAATGGTAATTTGTCTTTACTGCCAAATACAACAGTTCATTACATTCAACAATTCTCAACAATGTTGTGTGTTTCGATCAATTCAATTATCTTTAAGTGTAGATAGCCATTATTTAAGAAAATAAGTGAAATGAGTTCCAATATGTTGGAATTTGCGACAATAATAATAATAATAGTAATAATTTTAAACTTTATGAGATCTTGCAAACTGCAACGTGTTTTAAAGTATGTCACTTATGTTTTATATCACGCACATTTATGCCTGAAGTTGGTCTATGGACCGAAACATGTAACACTGCTGAGTATTGCTGAATACAAAAAATCGTGTTTGGTGGTAATAAAAATTACTATTTTTTATAAGTACAACGGGATTAATCCCATAAAAATAAAAATAACGCTAGGTCCATAGAACATTTGTGGAATGATAGCGACAGGAGAAAAGAGAAATTGTCGGACAGAAACCTGTACTAGCCCCACTTTATCCAAAACAAATCTCACATAAATTGGTTTGAGAACTAAACCGTGCCTCTGTGCACTCTTAGTGTGTCTGGGATTTATCTTCTGCTTCCATCTTCGTTTCAAGGTTATTTACATTATATGCTAATTAACTGGGTGAACCGTATTTCCAAAATCATCTTAGAGAAGACGCACGTAGTTTTTTTAAACGCGTCCCTGCTTACACCTGATCAGGTACAGAGAGCCTCAAACACCCGAGTGCTGAATTTCATAACTGTGGAGCATTTAGTTTGATGAAATTAAGGTTGCAAAGTAGAGCTGTTTGCCTTCTACCCTGAAGAAGGTACATACATTACTGCGTGATCTGTAAAACGTACAAATATTTAATGGGAAACGATCTGCATAAACTTAATAACATTCCACTTTTACATTTTTCTGTCTATACTGTGGCTGCACAAAACACTCCACTCTTGAGCACACAGATTAGTAACACATCATTGTAACAGTATAGAAATTGGCACTGTTTGCTCATGGTTATGTTAATGCAGAAGAGACAGCTTCATAATACCACCAGTTTTGTAATTTTAACTTATATAAAATTCGTTACATAAAATGAATATACATTTTATATTTCATTCCCATATCAAATTTCAGATGCCTAGCTGCATAGATTAATTAGTTAAGTTCACCAAAGTAAAAGATATAATAGTATTTATTAATTATTTATGGTATGTTTAAAGACCTCGACCTCTCAGATTACACATCACTGAATGGTTAGTAATCAGAAAATAATGGACTGAAAATATGCGAAAGAAAGTTACTGTAGAGTGACTGGAGTTTCATATCAGCATTGCGTGGAGGGGCAGAACAAAGTGAATGAAGCCATTAGGTTAGCTGGTCCCCGGGCTGAGAATGAAAGAGGAGACCTCCATAACACGACGAGATGTTCTGATAAAGGCTTAGATTTCTTGCAGTCGTTGAGTTGTTTTTATAAAGGATTGGACATTATAAACCTTTCATTGGTACGATACTCGTGTCGAATTTCGTCAGATTCCGTCTATCGATAGAAGAGTCGTCAGGGGTGGGGCACACACTGCCCTGACCCTTCAAGACTGTGTTCGCCTTCATAACGGAGTGTGCAAAATAATGTCACTCCACTTAATCGAAGAGGCCTTTTCTGCCATCTATAAATCAGAATTATTTCTAAGCAGTCTGATCCGAAATCGAGTGAACTAAATTCTTGATTAATTTTGTTTCTTTCTTTAAAATGTCGTTATTGAAGTAAGTTCGAGTCGTGTAGTCTGAATTCGTCTGCTTCAGGACTGGGTTCAGCAGTGAGAATTTGTGAACATGGTAATGAACATTTGGGTTCCAAGGAAAATGGAAGATAATTTGACGTCCTGAAAGATTATAAAGAATGATTCATCGTCCGTAGAAGTAATTTTAGTGTAAAAGCGTATATTTTTAACTTTATAAATTATTAAATATGGTTTCCAGTTGTCACGTGTGCATCGAAATCCCAAACGCCTTAAACAGTTTTGGTGTTCTTAGATTTAAAATGAAATTATCCTCTAATGAAGCAACGGCTTGTCTTCTCTTTACAGCGATTTACAAAATTTCATCGCTTACTTAAAATTTTTGAGAAATCTGCACTTCTTGGCCACGCTACTTCCGTACCAACGGTGAAGTTTTATCAAAAAAGAATGAACCTTGTCTAGTTACTGTACACGCATTTATTTAACAGACAAAGAAGTAAAGGTTAAGCACTGATTAAACAAATTCATAATATAAATAAAGTGTAAAGAAATTCTTTGCAAATTGTTGATGTAACTTCTGCTTTTTTTTCTGCTCTAACATATGTTCAGTAGAATCTGGGAGACCCCCGGCGGAGTTCCGGTCACGGGTGCACTCCGCACCAATTTCCTCTTCCTGAGCGCGACGTCGTGCACCGGAAACCTGAACCGGACCCTCCGGCAGGGCCTGCTCTCTGCTTCACTCACATCTCAAGGCAGACCACAAACACACACTTCCCGCATCTGGATCCGACACCCAGCGCTTCCACTGCCATAATAATAATAAAGAGAAAAAATAAAAATAAGATAGCTAATATCAGCAGAGCGAAACACTTCTGGTACATTCGTCTAATCATAACAACCAAGAAGCAATGGCAGCCTTGGTAGCCAAAGTAATCTTTAGTGACCCTCAACATACAAATGTCGGTAACTTTGGTAACCAAGGTAACCGAAAGTAATTAACATAATTAGCCACTAATGTGTTGCTTTTCAACCTTATCCACAGCCACATCAGTCCAGTCCACACTTTGAAGCCAGTCCCACTCAGAACAATTTTAACACTAAGCCCACGACTATTCTTGGACTTTCTGTAAGTTTTCCTCTTCCAGCATGTTACTCAAGCTACATTCCTTGTTTGGATTGCGTCGAATTATTTTAATAGGTGTACGTACAAACCCTTTCAGGTCCGAAACAGATTTTACTTCGTATAGTACACGGTGTAATGCGGTCAAATTATTTGCTTTTCTTATTCCTATGTATTAAAGTTTTAAGTTTTTGGTCTCTAAATTCGACGTTGTGTGACACTGTGACGCTGTGACACTGTGACGCTGTGAGGCTGTGACGCTGTGACACTGTGAAACTGTGACAATGTGATGCTGTTACGCTGTGACGCTGTGACACTGTGACGCTGTGACGCTGACACTGTGATGCTGTGACACTGTGACACTGTTAGATATTTGACATATTTGCACTTTGCGAAGACGCGCTGCAGCTAAGAATTCCGGCTTAATGTTCAACCGTTTGCAGGTACAAGCTCATGCATGCAGTATTTATACGTCTTGACCCAATCATCCAGAAAACACACTGCGTATGTTTTACAGAGATCAGTCATGTAATGTTCAGTAGGTAAGAAATCGACGTTTATTGTGATGACCAAATGAAATGTACAGGCCTACCAACATAGTGTCAAACAGTAAGTTTTTTGCGAGAAAGGGTGAGCTACTCGGCGTTAAATTAGATCGTACGTGTTTTGATCACTTTGTTCTGAGGAGTTCAAATGTATTTCTCACTAATGACTCTGATGTTAAAAACTATTTTATTAATCGATTATTTTAAATATTAATGACAAATTTTTAATCGATTGAACTATTTTAGCAATTGGTAAAACTAACATTTCGCTGTCTTAAATACGTTTAGTAGAATGAATTCGTAGATGCGGTGTAGGGAAGAGAAGTTACGAAAGCTGAAAGAACTTGCTTACTGATCCTACGGAAAAAGAAGCTTACCACAAAATAAACTTAAATGTCTAGTCTGAAATCTAAATAATAGAGAAAATATTAAGCCTTCAATAAAATACAGAGCGAGCTGCTATTAAATATTTTAAGAGTGACACCGACACCGACACCAAATTATTTCTACAGTAAAACCAACTACATGCACCAAAATATCATATTTATTTTATTTTGGAATGAGACTGTACATGTTTCGGACGGTCCCTCCGTCCATCATCAGGAGTTCAAGACTGTACACACAGCAACGGGCATTTGTCAAACAGACACTGCTGTCTGTTTGCTAGCAGACAGATATCAGTGTCTGTTAGACAGCTGTATATACAGTATTGAACTCCTGATGATGGACGGAGGGACCGTCCGAAACATGTACAGTCTCATTCCAAAATAAAATAAATATGATACATTGGTGCATTGGGTTTTACCATGGAAACGATTTTACGATGCACGGCTCTATGGACGTCAAACCGACACCAAATATCATCGTTTAGCTATTCTCATCTCTATACCAAGACATCGAATCCATTACGGATCCATAGCCAAACACTGAGACTTAACCTAGGACTCTAAACGATAAGCTTACTTCTAGCGTTCTGCTATAAGAACTTTGACTATTAATATTTTTAAGACTCACGTTCATCTAAATTGTATGTAAGTTAACGTGCATTTCAAACCTCGAGCAAAACTTAACCTGTATACATTATAAAAAGCAACAGTTTAATGCTCCCTGATGCAACAATCGTCATTTTTTTAGAATGACATGGAAGACATTAATAAAACGTGTGGGTAAAATGCGAAGTATTTGGTGTTATAGTAGGCGGTATACATAAAGGTTAGTATTAATTGTGTTTCGGAAGGTTAAGAAGAATATTTAATTAGCATGTTTGCCAGTGTTTATCTTACGATAGTGGACATTTCTGTGATTGGTGGATGTACAGCAGATGCTTAAATCAAGAAGAAAATTAGGCTAAACACGTAGAAGCAAGAAGAATTCTGCAGAGGCCGACGACCAACACAGAGAGCCGAGAATAATATTAGAATGAATAATTGGTTGTTCTAACATAGTCTGGGTACGGACAGTGTCTGATGGCCTAGGTGACAATGTGCTAGCTTGGTTTTAATAGGAACTTCCTGTGGACATCTGTAGAAATCTGAATGAAATGGGATTTCGAAACCAGATAAATGTTATCACACTACCGTCACATCGGAATGCGATATGCTGCCTTATCCTGAATATTTTGACGACAAAAGTCGATCAAAACCCCGCCATTTCATTTCCCTTCCTTTTTATAAATAGCTCAAAAACACAAAATGTTTGATATTCCAAATACGAAGGGAAATAGAAATACAGACATGTAGAATTCCCCAGGGGAGGTCGTGTTGTGTATTTTTATTTTAAAACCCTCTTCGTACAGAAAGAGCCGTGTGCATTGATCTGCCCCCTGGAGCACATTATTCAACCACTCCCATTCCTGTAAACCGTAAAACGCAAAAATTATGGCTTGTCATTTAATCGATTTCGACACAGATCAGGCTATCTATCTTGTACGTTTATTGTTGCATCTATGTTTTGTTTCAGCGAGATGCGTATTTTCATTGTTGACACTGTCGGTATGTAACTGAAATACAGACAGCTCCAAACAATAAGTACTGATGTATCGTCAAAGATCGATAGCGGTGCCAGAGGTCGTTTGCTGCTGTAAAAGCAGTGGTGGACAGATTTTAAGACGTGAGACGGGCGTGGCCTTAAGATTGGCTTGGTATCAGTCTGTCTGTCTGTCTATCCTAGTACACACGCCGCCTATTCAGTTACCCTTCCATATTATTCTTGCATTACAAACTGGCCAATCGCTATACTCTCCCGTTCGCACTTTATAATCCATTATTATTTGTTAATTTTAAACCTCATAGAGTAACTTATCTGTCTCTGTTAGTCTCTTCACATCTATGTTATTGTACAAACCACTATTCTTACTTAATATTAATAATTGAAAGTAAAACAATCCCTGTACAGGCCTGAACAAGCCCTGAGGGATCCAGGAGTTTGAGGCTCCTAGATTTCAATACATTAAAGGCGGTGAGGGGTTGTCAGTCCTACACACCGGTAGCCTTACTCCCCAGGAAATAATCTTGGTATTCATTTCTCTTAGACCCCAGGACCATTGTGCGGCCTGAAGGATTACGTCTATAAAATGTACCAATGACACCATCGGGAATCGAACCCACGACCTTCCAGCTTGTAGGGCAGTGCCTCAACAAATTTCCACCATGTATTCCCTATTGACACTTACACTTACATACTGGTCTGTAAAAATGTAGAGGTAAAGCAATCCCTTCACAGGCTTGGAGAGCCCATAAGGGTTGCTGGAGTTTGAGGCTACCAGATATCAACACACTCGGCACTTGAAGGTAGAAAGTTTGTCACCCCTACGTACCCGCCGCCTTTAACCCCCTCCCCTAAAAGTACCCCTGTTACTAATTTATGTTAGAGAGCGGCCGGAAGGATTATGTAAATGAAAAATTCCAACGACATCATCGGGAATCGAAATCGCAACCTTCCGTCTGTAGCGCAGTGCCTCAACAAACAACGCCACCGCGGACCCCGCAAGTAGTCCCATAGTATATAAAATTTTATGTTGTTTGTACCGTGCATTGTGAAACAATTATGTAACGTAAACCAACAAATACTCAACGAACACATCGTTCCACCTGCTAGACTGCTTACATAAATATATGAAAAACATACCATACAAAACTGCATGTACAAATGGTCTACCTGGTGATGAACACATGATCTTCGAAACATGTAGAAGACACCAAGAATTGAATTAAAACATCAATTTGAAAAGTGTGAATTTGTTGGTTTACGTTACATAAGTAAATAAAAGTTCACATTGTGTCACAATTCCCATTCAAATTCGCTGCGCTTATTTTTGGTTCTGCTTTGCTTTGATACAAGTTACATTTGCCACCACTATTTTCCGACGAAAACCATAAATGATTCCTGTTCCATATAATAAAGTATTGTTTGACGAAACACAAACAGAGACAAATTAATATACAAAAGTGTACGCGAGACATATTTTTGTAACTTCAATTCCAAGCATATACGGAATGAGCTGTCGTTTCAGACTGACTTTCCGTTGTTTACATAACTGACCGCTTTGTACCGAGTAAGTCTATGGAAAATATACCCTTTTGAAAGCTGACGCTGGCACAGCTGGCCAGGAAATGCATAGTATTTTAGAGACATCTGGATCAAGAGGACGGATTATACAATCTCATATTTTATTTCTTTAAAATATGACGGATATATATATATATCCTAATTTCTTTATTTCAGATTTTCCCATTTAAACTGCCTACTACAGTTTACATCCTTCTGATCCTCACAGATTTGTGCCACTAAGTAACTGTATTTTGAGCACCGAAAATTGGCCTAAACTGGAATGACGTGGGCGTAGTCTGGGCAAATTCTGTCCACCCCTGTGACAGCAGCTGTAACGGCCACACAATGCTGGGTTGATTCGTGCGGAAATGCTTGAATCCAGTTACATGCGTGATAGATAGTTCTCACTTGCTTCTCCCGTTTCCTCTTCTGAATCGCAGCGGTGGAATAAAAATTATGGTGATTGTCGTTTAACAATTCTTTACATTTTTCCGCTCTTTTTGAAAAAGTGTTGTATCAAAAAAAGAAAAAAGTAAATAAATAGATATCATCAGGATGGATGACTTAGTGAGTTCACAGCTCTCATTTATTTGAATTCTATTCCGCTTGTTTCTATTCCCAGCTGCGTGGATGTCACTATTGTCTTCTTCACAGGACAGATCTTATCCATTTAAAGCCCTAGTACGAAGAATCCGGTAAATACGGACTTTCATTTCGTTACTCGCTTGGATTAGGAGCGATGATTTACTAGTGTAAGACCAACAACTGTTGGCCAATTCTAAAGCATTTTCTAAGTTTTCCTCAGTCACGCCAAGTTATCGCTGAGCTAGAAACAAGAACGAGCAAATAGACGCTTCTCTCGAGAATTTCTCAGTTTAAAATTACCCTGTCATTCCATACTACATAACCAGCACAGCTGGCACTCTTTCTAATTAAACTTAGAACTAGCATGTGGTGAATAATGCAGTTTTCTGGGATGAACCACTGTTCGACTGGAAAGAATTGGCCGAAGCTTCGGAAAACGTGCTGCCTTCATCTGTTGGGTCTAGCTATCCAAAGAGAGCAGAAAGAGTGGCAGTGTCCTGCATGTGGCTAAGTGACGACAAATATGCCTTCATTCCTTCCTACACTTTTCCTATCAGAGTTCTAGGAATACACTGAACTTCAGTATTGCCTAGGAAAATTTTGTCTGCTCTTTATTTCTTTCCTCTTAATCTTTTATTTCTCAAGAACATTTAAATTTTTACACTTTTCTAGTCTCAGATGAAAAAAATATAATAAGTCTGAGTTTAACAGTAAAGGCACTGTGCCTTTAATTACTGAAGCACTACGCCATGAAATAACTCAGTCGGTATAGCGATTCGCTACGGGCTGGACGGTCCGGGAATCGAATCCAGGTAGGGGCGAAATTTTTCGCATTTCAGTTTGGGTTAAAGTCGGACAAAAATAACACTTTATATGAATAACTACTCACAATTACAAACTCTCTCCGCGACTGTTTTTTATAACTGAGGCATACTATTCTGTCTGTGAAGTAAGCGCTGAGGTCGAAGACTCAGTGTGTATATTCTAAATGGGAAAGTCTATGACCTTCACGAGTACGAATTAAAAAGAGGTGATTATCGACCTAAACGACTGTAAATTTCGAATATCGATGTTTAAGAAATATCTATTTTAAATCTCCCCTTTAGGATTTCTTGATGATGATCGTTTTAAATCTATTGTTAAAATATTGCTCATGAAAAGGCAATTTGTAGTAACCCACGCAGTTCTTGAAACTGAGATTCCCGCATTATTGGGCAGCTGGGTTACAAACACAAGATATTATGTTAACGAAAAAAAATGGGCTTGACCTTATGTTATCGTAAAGACATAACAAGCTTAAATGTTAGTCTATTGAGCAAAGATCAAGTATTTTCTGACTTCTGTAAAGTTGTAAATCGGTGGGGTACGAGAAATTGTTTTTTCATGAACGATATGAATAGTTTTACAGCGTGTGTTCAAAAGATCCATGCGTTTCTAGAAATTATTCATAAATTGAAAACCGAGGATCACTCGTAGAAAGAAGGCACCAGACCTGCGGGTACTTCCTAATTTGTTAGTATCTGAAATAAGTATAGACCAGTTTCATACAATGACAGCCTTATTCTGGGGGAAAGATACTTATGGTACCCCCGGGATAAGAGTCTCGGTTGTTCCCGGAGCCAGCCTGGACAACATGGGGAAGAGCAAAATCCCTTTCCCTTTTCGAAAATTGAACCCCGATTACTCGGTTGCCCCATCCGTAAGCGTAGTCACTAAAATTTAAGGATTACGAAAAAGAATTAGTTACTCAACAAGATATAACAGTAGTACCCGTTTTCAACTGTCCGAAGTCACACGAAACCCAAAATGTGGAGCAAGAATAAAGAACTCTGTATATTATTTCGGTCGATTTCCAGCTTCATATGAATATTCAGAGCAGTCTCATGCCACCCCTCCCACCACCGGCAAGGGTTTCAGCCCCTGCAATTATTGCTTCATAATCTCTTCGTGAGTTTCTAACCCGTTGTTCTTAGTTCCTATCAGCCGGAAGTGGAGGAAAAGCAGTACACGTCATAGATCCGGTCACGTGACCTCTTGGCCGACTCGTCGCCATCATTAGTTTGCTGCTCTAAGGCATTGGTGTGCAGTCCGTGGGTCGCATAACGTCACTTCATCTAAAGAGTTGCCTTTTGGGCTGTTTTCAATCGTCCGTACTGTCTTTCAGCCTGTCCGTGCCTGTACGTCCATAGGCATATAGCAACGACACTCTTACATGTGGAATATTGTTATAATTTGTAGATAAAGTATGTGAATAATAATCAATCTACATAAATGCCTATGTGCCTTTCATACACTTCAACGGATTCTGACCAAGGTAAGAGAGTCGACTAATAATGTTACATAATGCAATGTACACTTTTTAATTGGTGTGCCGTTCTGAGAAAATAATCATTAAATAGCGTCGTGTATGTTGTACATACAAGCCACGAAGAAGACGTTTTCTTTCTCGATTTTTTGGTTTTAAAATTCTTATTCATGTTTAAATCAGTTAATAATGCTAAGCATTTATTTTTGGTAGCTTGACACTCAATAATTACTGAAAACTTTCAACACAACTAGTTTATTAAATAGGTTATTGCGTATTACAAACATGGAAACGGCACGTTGTGACTAATAATATTGAGCCGTGTTCAGGCTGCATCTACAATATTATTTTTCCCCCATGGCGCAACAGCCCCTACTGGGCCAGGGCCTCCTTATTATCGAGGCTTCACGATTGCACTCAGAGACAATAGAGGCGGTAGAACTCCTCTGGACGAATGATCAGCCCGACGCACAAAAATCTACCTTACAACACACAACACTTATAAAAGAAAACATTCATGCCACCGGCGGGATTCGGACCCGCAATCTCAGCAAGCGAGCCGCCACAGAGCCACGCCTTCGACCGCTCGGCCACTGGGATAGGCTGTACAGATCTATATCAAGAGGAATCATATAAAACTCCCGAATGCTGTTTTTCCTAGAGGATGTCAGAAGAACGATATATAAGTTCTCATCTTCCACATGCTTGCTAAATCACTTTCCTTACTCCTTATCTGATCATTATTATTATCGGGCAAACATTACAAGTTACTAAGGTAACTTTACGCAGTCCCAAAGTCAACAGTCTAATTGACCCACACGTTCAAAATGAATCAACAAATATTCTGTGCTCTTGCACAGCATCTTTAAATAATTCTGAAAAATGAATAATTAACAAATTAAGGAACTTAATCTCTATTTATTTGTTTATCAATTTATTTATTTGTTTAACTACGCTTTCATTATCACAGTTTAGAGGAGAGGTGATTCAGTTGTATACTTCTAACACCCATGTATGTCCTAAAGTTGCTCATAAAACTTTATTTCCGATTTATGGAAATGACATTTAATTGAAATAGCGATATATTGTCTGCTGTAATCCAGTGTTACTCAGCCTGACGATAGAGCGGCCAACTCCTGCAACTGATTACTCTGTTCTCAAAAACTAAGTACACTTCTGCGTCAGTTCTGAAGTTGGTACTCAGCCAAGACTCTCTATGTCTTTGATGATTGGGAAAGAAAAAAATCATACAAATCGCAGAAGCAGAAGTACCGTAGAATGAAAGTGATCCTTCATCTGCAGAAAGTCCAACAAATTTTACATCCAGTGTCTATTCACGAGTTTCTGAGTTATGTGACGCCAAAGAAAATCTCTTCCCATCTCTCGCACAGAGTTTGTCCGTTAGTACTTACACTGGGGAGTGAGAGACGTTCCTTGCATCCGCCCCATTAACATCCTTTTGTCAGCAGTGTCTTCATTCCCTCTTACTGCCTGCATAGAAAAGTTTGATTCGCAGCGTCGCCTCTCTTTTGTCTTTGTTTGATGTGGGCGGTGAAGTGTGCGACTCCTTCTTCAATGGATCCCTCCAGATTGCTGGCAGCAAACTTCGCCTAACATATTATGAACCTTCTCCCTCGCTCAACTATCTGCTGTGAATAATATATATATAATAGACCTCGGCTCGAAGCAACTTTTACATTAGCCCAGTATGAAGGTAGGGAATTCACTGGAGTGGAGCGTTTGTAGGGTTCACAGTAAGGGCCACTATTCACAATATTCATAATACAGTGGGGCAGTATCATTTGTGAGAAACTAAGATTCGCTAAACTGGTCAAGAAATGCCTTTTCTGGAACACGAAGTTTCAATACCGCGTAATCACAAGCATGCCAACACTGCGCACTGTACCCTATCCCCAGCCAACTGCATTCATTGCACATTCTCACACCCCATTTCTTTAACGGTTATCTTAATATTATGTTGCCACCCATGCGTAGGACCCTAAAGTAATCTCTTCCCTTCACCGTTTCACAACTAAAACTCTGTATGTACTTTTCATTTCCCTCATCTACATCTGATCAGTTTCAGCGGGGCAAAGTTTGTCTTTGTGTTGCAGAGTAGTTAACAGTCGCTGAAATGACAAAAGCGGCAGCAATAATACGACAGTTGAGGACTGCTTCAGTCAATATTGCAGTGTCGACCTTTGCCACACATTTATATTGGCTCAGCTTTCCATAATGTTTCCAGTTAATGGGTCCCATATTCAGTGAAACTGCAGCTTTAAATTGTCCCTCAAGTTCGTATTAAGAATTGAAGCAAGAAGTTTAATATTACACTGTGTGTGCTTGTTGCTAACACTAAAATATGTAGTGTGGTAGTAAACACTATTACTAAATTCATGTCGTGGTGGTTGTATAAGTAACAATTTGGTCTCATCTAAATACATATCAAGACGCAGTTATATGAGCAAAGTAAAATATGTTAAGACATATTGTATGGCAGATTCCCAATAAAAATTTCAGTGAAAATCTAATTAGTGGTCTGAAGGACTGGCAGAGTGATGAGGATGTATGCATTTCACACAGTTTGAGATTATTGCTGCTATGGAAACCTGACATCCTGATATTTTGTGCATGAATAAGTTTGAGTCAAGACCCCGTGACAGGTCACGTGACCTCAGACTTGTTATTATACAGATAAGTGGTAGCGGATAGTGCGATATCCATCTCTTGGGGTCGGCGGCAGGTGAGAATGGGACCGAACCGTGAGAAGCGTGGCCCTCTGAGATTTAACTTGAGCCCTTTTCAAAGGTTCGACCACACGTAGCGAAGTGATCCATGGCAGCTGGTGCCACTAATTGGTCGTGTACCGCTGCGTGAGAAATGTGATCCAACCCGTACATACAGTACCATCTCTTGGCAAATTTATGTACTACGAAACCAGCTTCTGCAGCTCCATATCAGGTATTACTAGAATTCAGAATATGACTTGTATTTAATTACACAGTTTTATCAATGATAAAAAAATAAACCCTGTTTCTTGTCTTATTCTGGAAAATATCGCCAAATTGTTGTAGATTTTGCTTTCAGTGACTGCATGTAATTCGTCGACTCGCCGTTGGCTACGCTGCGATTGCAAATGTACTGCATAGCCTTGATGAAATAGTCACTGACAAGTAACAGCTGTGCTTGCAGCCGGCGTTGCTATTGTGTTGGTTTGGTGTGGCAAGGGAAGGTTGCTGGTAGTGATATTACTGTAATTATTTATTGCAGAAAAATGAGTGTTAAACATCTGAGTAAAGGTACGTACGTGTTACACTTAGGTACTGCATCTTTGCATATTTACTTTGTATTAATACACAAAGCTTGATTGTGTCATATCTATTTATATGGGTGACGTTATGCGTTATGCATTGACGGCTCTAAATGCCATTGTCTTTAAGCGTTTAATTATGAGCAGAATTTGGTTATCTTTTGCAGGTATTGAAGGATGTACGTGCTGTATTATTCGTTATATTGTACTGAATCGGTTGACCTGACCACTTTACGCGCAGAGAATAAAGAGAACTTGGCCCATGAATGCAAAATTTATTTTTTCCAGATCGTATTTAGCAGTGTCTTTCTCTGATATTATTCTTGTTGGTTTCTTACATAAGGAACTGTAAATAATAAAGTGGGTGTGGTGGGAAAATAGTCTTCGTAACGCAGATTGTTTCGTTGTAAGTTGACTTCTAACATCGTGTTTAGCACTTAAAATTTATTTTTGACATCATCCACGACAGAACCGGTAGGTAGGCCTGTATTTTTATTTTGATGCGCGTTATTCATCGAAGATGGTAAATACGTAATTTAAAGTTTCCTGTTTTCTTATATATGAACCAGTTCCTGGATACGAAATATTTCGTGGTGTATTCTGAAATTATTTGTGCATTATACAACCCTGTCTTCAACGTCTAAAAAAATATTCTCTATCACAGTTTCTGATCATATGAAAGAAATATTTTCAGTGGTAATTTTGTTAAGTAGTTTGAAAAGTGCTAGTTTGCAATATACTGGCTACTTGGTACCAGATTGCATGTTCTCAGGACGGTGACTACGAGAATTAACTTCTTCTGGGATGTGACGCCGTTTATTCTGGTCGAAATTTACTGACATTTAGAAGAAACGTATTACCTCCATCATCAATTGAGAAGTGGCATGTCTGTCCCTAGGCAGTGCGCTCCCCCCGATGTGTAGGTAATCTTTGGGCACGTCTGTGAGAACATGAAATCTTGTACTAAATGGCTAATATTTTCTATGTTAGTTGTCTGCAATATGTTTTTCTCAAAGCTACACGTATCATGCGAAAAGCACGACACATGGACATAATACTGCTTTAAAACTTTCTTCGCATTCGTCATGTGTACGTAGACCTAAACCCACATGGCATAATAACCATCTGTGTCCGGGGCAGGCGTTACCCCCCCCCCCCCCCCCCACAACCCCCACCCCCTCCCCTCTCCCACCTTTTCCCCCCCCTTCCCCCCCCCACCCCAAAAAAAATTTGAAAAAAAACCAACCCCCCCAACACCCAAACCACCCACCCCCTTTTTC
>Ga0123354_10001037_pt1 | contig 31887 bp, 17 predicted proteins | sample TergutLab28metaG_2_FD_97872 | JGI IMG/M metagenome (GOLD analysis project Ga0123354, IMG submission 97872) | Labiotermes labralis P4 segment gut microbial communities from Petit-Saut dam, French Guiana - Lab288 P4 | ecosystem: Host-associated > Arthropoda: Insects > Digestive system > Gut ... | reverse complement strand
CTTACTTACTCCATGGTGCAGAGTCCTTCTTGAGAAGCTAACTGGTTTGCAGCTAGTCAAGAAATTCCCCGCATTTCACGGAACCCGAAGGTTCATTACCGCACTCACAAGCCTCCGCCACCTCTCCCTATCCTGAGCCAGCCCAATCCAGTCCATATACCTACATCCCACCTCCTGAAGATCCATTTGTCAAATACGGTTCCCCGGATTTCTACATTAGACCTTCTACTTCCAATTTCCAACACGATAATAAACAGGGAAGGAATAATTGCATCTCCTTTTCTCAACCCTTGTTAACTTTAAATTCAGAGGTTAATGTTTATCAAACTTAACCTTAGCATGCAATTCATTATTTAAAATTCTGCAAAGTTCAATTAATTTTGGGGGAAAACTTAGTTCGTGTATTTCACTTCATTTTTCCTTTCAGCAAACAGTGTCATGTGCTGCTTGAAAATCAGTAAATAGATATTGTACAACACTATTTTGTTCCCAACATTTTCCATTATTTGTTTCATAGTAAAAAATTTGATCAACCGTTGTTCCTCTCCTTCGAAAGCTTCCTTGGTATTCTCCTTCAACTACCTCAGCATAAGGTACTGACTTTACAGATAGAACATATTCCAGAATTTTATGTGTCGTACATAGCAGTGTGACTGCTCTACATTTATCCACACCATCACGTTCCCTTTCTTATGAACTGGACACATTATGCCACATTTCACTAGTTTAGAATGTACCTTGCACTAAAAATTATAAAAAGAATATTTTCAAGACATGGAAGAAGCATGTTTAAGTTTGTTCTCTAGGTTGATCTGAAGGCAGTTACCACTCGGTTCAGTTTGCAGAGTTTCGTGTTGTCTATTGTTCAGTTCCACACAGAATTCTCAGGAGCTCAAGTAATGTGTTTCAAATATCATAACAACGCCTCAGAACCAGTCACAGCAACATGAACATTTGCCTACAGGGAAAAGAGACTCTAATGGACAAGAGTCTGTGTGACAGGAGGAAACGTAACACGCCGCACGGTGAAACGGAGGCGTCGGACCCCTGGAGGCCGCGTCGCGACGCGTAGGAAGCAGGTAGACATGAAAATGGTGTAATAGTAGCAGTAACGTGAGAGGAAGGAACGGCTATGTCAAGGGACATAGAAATGGGAATCCCTTGTAGCAGCGGTAGACTGCGATCCGAAGAATGATAGAGCAGAATGTCAGAAGGCGCTAGGCATGTACCAAAATACGTAAATCGAATTGTATCGAAACCTCTAATTATCGAGTGTCCACATTTAAATTGAATGAACTGTGACGTGCTGCATTATACATGAAAAACGTCTTCTGAGGATTACCGCTGTTCTGGGACGTGAAGCCGTTGAACACGGTGGGTGTGTGCCGAAATTTGAGGGGAACGGATGCCGCCTCCTCCACCACCACCACCACCACCACCACCACTACCACCACCACCACTACCACCACCACCACTACCACCACCACCAAAAACAACAACATAACGAACGTACACTTACACCAGACTACACGGTGTCACATTCACGACAGTAAACTGTCTAGTCTGCGCTCTGAGGACCTCGAATATTATAAAGTTTTATCAGATTCTGTCCAGACTCTTCGAAGGTGTAAGTTACAATGCTTTTGGAAAATTCGGCACAATGAGACTTAAAAATTAACCGAATAAACCAAAACCAAACAGCCAGACAGGACCACCTTGCTGTATCTTATTAAAATCCGTCAAGCTATTCAGTCCGTTTGACTTGCGGACGAATGAATGTATAAATAAATCCTCAGTGATTTTGAATTTATATTCTAAAACACGCATAAAGCAGAGTGTTCTTAACTATGTTGTAATCGGTAGTAAATCTCTATTAGAATATTTTAAATTGTAAGTGATCCTAATATGATACCCAACCCTACGTTGCGTTATCAACGATTACTCTCAAAAAATTCCGAAGAAATTTTAAACATTTTTAAAAGTAATTAAAATTTGCCCAGAAATTGGATTGTATCAATAACACACGTCCTCTAACTTATTCACTGTATAGAAAACAAAGGCTGCAGATAGCTCAGACAATATAATTTTCTTGAAAGGTGTTCTGACATTTGGCCAAATGTAGATAAATGTCAATAAACACGAAATAAGGTCAACATTCGATAAGCTACCATCACTGTACATCCAGATGTGCAATAATGTTTGTCCAGTCTAATATTTGTGCAGGTTCATACACGAAAACAAATTAAGGTTTTAGAAGTTAAAGTCTTCTCCTGAGATCATAAGATTTAGAAGATACGAGATAGAGGCACTATAAATGCTTCAATGAAATGTGCACTTCATTACCCCCTCTAATAATTCCGAAGGTTACAATTGGTCTGAGGATTAATGCTTACGGCTAGTTCCCAGGCACTGGGAAAATTTCTGACTATCGGAAAAGAATAGAGATAAAAATCCTTCCATGAGATTTCATAATCACAGCTCGTGATGACACTCAGAACAACAGAGCAATATCCAATAAAGGAGGGGGAATAAGGAAAAGGGTAACAGAATCGAAAAAGAGGGGACTGGGTTGGATACGTCACGCAGTGTAATACTGACATGGTGGTCTTAATACATGGCAGTATATACGGTAATCCTGTCGCAGATCAAAGGACTCATAGGGAGCAGCGATGGTAAAGCGGCTTTGATCTTCTCTTTCATATGGATCAAGAATCTATCTTCGAAGTTGAATGTGATCTTGCAGCGACCTCTTGCCTGTGGCACTGTGCACATATATGTATGCACATATACCACACTGTTCCACATGTAGTAGTTTTCGGGCTTCTGACAGTAACATTTGTTTTAGCAGATGAAAGGTTCGGTGCCTTAACGGTATCTACACACAATTAGTCAAAGCAACGCAGTGTTTATTTGCGGGCCGTGCGTTTTATGTCACTCGTAAAGTGAAGGAAAGCGAAATTCTTCCCTGTCCACGCCAAAAAGACTGGAATGGGGAGTAGAGGTATAACTCCACTCATTCTTAACCTCGGCACTGGATGAACTATTATGTTTAACTTCATGTCGCGGCCGGTTTATACCAGGGAAAAAGCACCAGTGCCCATTTAATAGAGGACTGCGTGGGAACCTGAGACGGTCAGGGCGTTTGGGAGAAAACTTCCTTGTCCGACTGGAATTCGAGCCCCGGACCCTCCAGTCGCTATACCTACCAAGCTACCTAGCTACTTTATGTTACCCATTTCATGGAAGCCAGGAGAAAACCGATGGCACTTAGGATGTCTAACAGTAGGTGCCACCAATAAACTGCATTAAAATGGGCGCTTTATGTGACATTATTATCACTGCCGGAAAGAATTGCCTCTGTATCACGTACAAACATTTTGTATCCCAACAACCGGTCATTACGGTATATCTGGGAAGTCATTTTAAACGTTAGGTGGGTGTTATGTAAAGAAATTACAATAAACTCAAATGAAACAGAAATGTAAAAATCGGCGCCTTTCCTTTTCGAAATATTAGGTTGAGAGTATTATTATTATTATTATTATTATTATCATCATCATCATATCATCTCCTTTATGCTGTGTATTTAATACTTATATTCCTGAGACCAACTACGTCCCTAGGGAATACAGTGTTTCAGCTATTCTGTTGCTACTATTCATGTTGCTTATATCGTTAGTTTCAGTGTTGAATCAATTGTACTTTTACATTAGTACTTTCCGAAGTATGTGTGCAGTGCCCAATATGGCTGTTTTCTGGAGTTCCTTGACTTCACGTTTTCTTCGTAAGTTGCTCAAGTATTTTCTGAATGACTTTGAAATAGACCCAGTCGCCCCTATTATTACTGGTGTCACCATTGTTTTTACATTCCACATACGCTGTATTTCTATTGTAAGGTCTTTACATTTTAGAATCTTCTCGGCTTCCTTTTTAATCACATTTCTGACTCCAGAGATTGCAAATTCTATTAACATACACGTTCCCTTTCCATTAGCACGGATTATAATGTCTGGTTTGTTGTTGCGGACAGTTCTGTCAGTTTGTATTTGTTCGTTCCACAATATGGTTGCCTTGCCTCCTTGACTTGCTTCTACAGATTTTAGCACATGTTCATACCAGTGTTTTTTGTCCAATTTATCCGTGTTTCCTTGTTGTGCTTACACTCTATCATGTCTTTTCATTTACTGTTCTTTTGCCAGTATTGGGCATGCTGATATTATGTGGTCCATTATCTCATCAATTATTATTATTATTATACCTCAGAGGCGATAATCAGTGAAGACAATGTATCATCAAGCCACGAATGCGGGATGTGAAAATCTCGTATGATGTATCACTGCAGCAAGACAACTTAAGGAACAGGCACTATGACCGTAACCTTCACGACGACTACTATTTATCCACTGAGCAGAAGTCTAGTTCAGGCCCAGAAAAAAATATCGGCTCAGTGGGGAAGAAATTATTCCTGTTCGATAAAATATTCTCGGCGTAGCAGCAGCGTCAAGCAGCTCTCTCGCCGTTCAACCACCAGACGCGGCTGATAGCCCGAGAATATTTTATTGAATTTAGTCACCGCGCAAAGCTTTCAATTATAGAAATGTTCTTGTATCTGCGGGAATAGAATCGCGGTCCCCAAGCCCCTAAAAAAGCAGATTACTTAAGCTTTTCTGGTTCAAGACAATCAGGTATTATGTTTATAAATCACCACTAGAATATTTGTTATTATCTAAACATTCTTGGTTATAATACCTTCCAATGTCAACTTTTGTGTATTAAAATTTTATCAGTATGGCACCTTATTATAGAAAAAAGTTTTGACACTTGCCTACCAGACTACAAGGAGCCACACCGCAAAGACATTATTATTTACCGTATTTAAGTGTTTAAGTATTTTAAAAATTATATTAGTAGCTTTAAATTGTCTGACGCATTCATTACATTTCTTTTCTCCTTCGCACAGCGTATTATAGAAAGTGCCTTTGTCAGAGATTCGTGTTGCCTCTGAAATTTACACGGAGGTTTCGGACCGTGACGTCAGTAACTAACACGACAGAACTGTAAACTTGTCTGCCATTTATTACCTTTTGTCCTGACATACGGAGTGTCATTTGCAGACTTCCAGAACAAGCCCTGGTTGTATCCCGCCGTTTGAGTCTCTCAGCAGCTTCTTATAACAAAAACCACGGCACAAAACTAATCAGTTGAAATATATACATAAGAGTGGATCAATGGAAAGGTTATCTTTGAAAACCATACATTCGGGTGGGAGATGTCAAATTCTTCTTTTGAAAAGTAAACCTTCTTTATATTAGTGAAGTTTTTAAAAGTTAACAATTTGAGCGCAGAAATTCACCAGCGGAATAATAGTAATGCTACTACTACTACTACTACTACTAATGATTGTAATAATAATAATAATAGTAATAGTAATGTTAATCATTTTCCTCACCAATTTAACACTCCCGCGGGAAGGTGTGTAGAATCAGAATATGCTCAACTCACCTGTAAAAATAGAAAAAGATTACGTAAAGGTTTTATTTACTATCATGATGGGAAGTCATGAACTTCTAACAGCTTAGTAAAAACTTAAAAATGTATTGCTTACCTCGTTGCTTTAACTTTCCTATTTCATAAGCAACCAACATACTCTAACTAAACATTCTACGGCCCAAATTTACATTTTACCGTCAATCCGCCAAGATACAGTGCAGTATAATGTATGTTCCCTTTACATTTTGAGGTTGAATTGCACTTAGAAGTTGAGTATCCCTCCTACCGCGATAGAAACCCGACTACGTCACGTTTTATTTTAAAGGATTAGGCAGTCTGCATGATAAAGCGAGTTTTCCCTCTGAGTTTTCATTAAGCTGTGTAGCCAGTCTGCTGGGAGGTGAAGAATGTACGGTGTGTGTGTGTGTGTGTGTGTGTGTGTGTGAAAAGAGCACCTTGCAAACTCTATTACACTCTGGGGAGTAGTTACGGTCTTGCTATAACAGACTTCCCACTGCAACTGCATCAAGAATATTATACATTAGACTGCCTGCAGAAACTGACACCTTATATCTACGAATGTTCTAAAAACATGATGACTTAAGTAGTTACTCTTCTAGGTTAAATATAATATCAACTGCCATTTCTTCATTACCCGCAAGTTTCCTCTTGTTACTGTACAACCTGTGGCATGCATTAACTGGGGAAAACATAAGACACATTTCATGCCATTATGCTTCTGAGAAAAGGCTAAAAGAACTAAATTTTTGTAAACTTCAAAAATAAGAAAATTCTCATTTTCTTTGCATTAATATATCAACGACAACGCGGTCGTGATTTATTATTTATATTTTCAATACAGCAAAAATTCATGCAGAAATGTGTCAATAAATGTACATACATAACACTTCGGGAGCGACAAAAATATAATAAAATTAAACTCAATTTAATTATACAATCAAACCGTACCCCGACTAATTATAGCTTACGATTCGCGTTCTTTTATCGCCCATTTGATTTGGAACAGATGAGTGCCAATTAAGAACGTAACATTAAATTTGTGTCCGTGAAATATAGTGACTCCTTCTCATTGTTCCATATAATTCAAGCAAATATGTGTGATATCTGCGTAACCTCTTCTACTCAGCGTAATCACTCTATAAATAATACGTTACGGTAGTACATTATGAACTGTCTCGCGAAATTCATGCCAGCCTCTTGTCAATTCTTCCTTTTAGGCCGAAGCTTCGCACCATATGTCCACGCAACAGATTTTTACAGCCATTAAAATAAATAAAAACCGAAGTGTAAATGTTGGCATTTAAATGTCTACGTTCTTCGACAGAAGACATGAAGACAAAAAATTCTGAAATAAATGATACAAATATTGCCCGTAATCCCATAATAATATCTTCATAAAAACACCTAAATTTAATTAGTTACTATACTTTCCAAATATCAAAATTTTGACAAATTTTTAAAAAGATTCATTCAGTAGCATACCCATGCACAAAGATCTAAAACGAACAGTTTTGTTTTCCCGTGCATCCTAGCAACAGCGCTACATTCCAAGCTTGCCTTTCCTTCGAGCGTGATTAAAATAATCTGTGGCGATTTCTCCTGTCCCAGCAACGACAGCAGCGCTAATTTTCTCCTAGCAGTCAATATTTCTTGTGTCCCAGCAAACGACCTACATGGGTGTTTCTTTGAATGAAGGATTTTCCTCACACTTGCCTAAAACAGAGTCCTAATTTTGTCTGAAATTCTCTTCAGTATCTTTCCGCCGCTATTATGCCGCTGTGTGCGCTATGTAAATGTGGTAAGATCGGTGATAAGAAATGATAAACAACTGTTGTCAGAGTAAAGAACGACCATACATAATGAAAACATAAACTGACTTAGATTCGAATTTATGCAGATTTCTGAACTACAATATGCTTCATGTTCACACTTTCCCGTTACCGTCATTTGTTTCTGAGACAGTGAACGTAATGGGTGGGCCGGCACTGTGACTTTTACGTACAAATTTAGGGCAATAGTCTGACGAAGAAACATGGACATGAGCTTCCCTGCGTTTATTTATAGATCTATCTCCGTAGTATCACAAACAAATAATAAATGCGTATAAGTCAAAAACAGCTTCAAAACTTGACATTCCTCTGCGCAGACAAGCTTATTTCTGAAGACAGACAGACCCGAGATGTCAGCCCCTTTAATGTGAAATCCTTGAGTCTAGGGTTACACAAATTTTTCAAAAATCTAGGATCCAGCCAAAAATTCCATGAACCGATAGGATTATACGAAGGAAAATTCCACACTGAGACCCCACAAATACTAAGAGTCACACTGCAAAATTTAGTTGCCCTGGTGATAAGGCCCTTGGAATTTGTAGACTTCCACTTAGGTACAGAATTAAAGAAAGAAATAAGTTCAAAATAAAAAATGTCCCACAGCCTGAAATCTGGAAAGCAAGGCAACTGACATATCAACTCTGGGATACTATAATTTAAAACACTGGAAACGAAGAACCTTCTACAGTGGTACTGACTTAACAGAGCCATACGATTTGACATTCAGTTCTGTCCTGTTGGCGAGGTGCACGGTGACGAACCCCGTACCTTATGAACGGAAATAAGGTCTTCCTTGTTGCGGAGAATTGAAAGGGTTTTCACCGCAAACCGAAACTTAGGTACTTATTTATTATAAGCTTCAAGAAACCCAGTTACTACAGTTTGCCAATAGCGAAGAAGTTTAAAATATCAGCCAAAATTCTCTAAAGGAAATACTATGACACAACTAAGAAGTTAAAATATACGAGAATGAGTAATTTTAGCATTTTATAGAAAAAGCTACTCCACTGAACGATTTTCTCTAAACGTTATTTATGGGCAACCAAAGCGCATATCGGTTTATTGATATTCTACATTCCATATCCATGAAAACACTACTAGTATCTCCTAACCAATACTTCTCCTTTATAATAATATCCCTCTACTTACAACACAAGATATTCCTTTTCATTTCTACTCCACCACCATTACTACAGTTCTTTTACCCACTAAGATACTATCAAGAAACAACGGTTCAGATGTATCCGTTTCAGTTTCTTTTTGTCCCCAGTTACATCTCTTCTTTCTATAACTCTTGCCTCTAACTTCGACGCACTGCATTCTATATCACCTGAAATTATCTGCTGCCGGTGACATCACTAACCGCTTTCGAATGAAATCAAAACTAGTAGACAATATAATCACCTTCTTTATCTGTAGGTAACTGACGTCCAAAAGTTTCCTCACACGCGCTACCTCAATTTTCCTCCTTTCGCTCTCTATGAGAATTAAGTTCAATGAATTATAACACCGTTACTCAGAAAACTAACAGGCAAGAAAATGTAGGGTAGTCCACTTTCTTTGCCAGATCTGGCGATATGTACTGTAGTATACTGGACGATGAACTGTCAATATTTGAAATCAAGAAAAAATATTTCCACATGGAGCGAAGCTGTTTACAAGGCGGTCAAAAACTTGCAGTTCTGCTAGGAAATACGTTGAGGTGAAGTGTGGGAAGAAAAAACTACACATTCCTGGCGATGAAGAATGCTTGTGCGGTAATGGTGCTGCCACAGTCGCCGAGCTGACGGAAGAAACAAAGGAGACGCACAGTATTTCAGGTATTTTGTTAGGTGCGTTCGCAAAATTGCGACAGTCATCGTCACACCTGACTGTCTGTCCAAATGGAAAACTCGAATCCCACTGAACGGATTTTAATGAAATTTGATATTTCAGGGTTTTCCGAAAATGTATGTTTTGAAGCTTTAATGACAACAGAATTCAATAAAAATTTTCTGAGACAGACAGCCAGCCGGGTCAAGGTGCGAAAATTCTCCATCGTTCCAGGGACTGACTCTGTCCCCATCCTCAGAAGGCTACTGGTAACTTTATGCCAAGCCAAAGTGCTAACTGGGGGACGCAGACTTGCGCTTCGCGCAAGTCGACTTTCCCACAACTGAGGGAAAATCACGGAAAAACCTCAATCAGGTAAACGAAGGGCGCTCGGCTGATCAGCGCCGAAAACGATTCGTTTAGTCGACTTGGCCATCGCGGGCGATGGCCTCGAATGGCCTGCTGGCCCCTGTCGCCTTTGGCTTTCGCGTCAGGCGACGGGTTCAACCCTCGGTCAGCATACGTATCTGCCGATTTGCCGTACTAGGGGGTTCCCCACATCAGCTAACTTTGAGTCAAGCTTCTGATGTGGTCGGCAAAGAGTGGAAAGATCAAGATCGTCGTGTATCTGCCTGTTACGTTCGTAACAGTAGGCACCAGTAGCGAGGCGAAGACACTTAGATTGTAACACTTGTAGCCTCCGAACATGGATGCGGGCAGCAGACCTCCACGCGGGGCAGGCATAGTCCATAATGGGGCGGATGAGCTCCTTATATAGCAGGACTCCGTTCCTGACGGAGAGAGCACTCTGTATATTCAGGAGGGATCCAGCATACCCATCCTTTGAGTAGCCCTCTTCCTGACCTAATCGATGTGAGGAGATCAGGTGAGTCGTGTATCTAGGGTCACCCCCAGAAAATGAGTTGTGTCGACCCATTCGATTGGTTCCCCGAAGAGTGTTACTGATCGGGGTTGGATGAAGCGCCGTCCGGCACGCGCGAAGATTATCGCGGTGCTCTTAGAGACATTAATGGCGATTCTCCATTCACTCAACCACTGTTGAAGGTCGTCGAGTTATGACTCCAGGTAGCTGACGAGCAGCGACGGCTTGCGGACGTGGCTATGATGGCCGTGTCGTCCGCGTGGAGGGCCAACTCGACGTGGTGCGAGGGTGAGGGCATATCGTTGACAAACAGACTGAAGAGGACAGGGGAGATCAGTCCACCCTGAGCTACCCCACCCATCATGCCTCGACGACATAACGTGGCCGTCTGGAAGGACGCTTCTAACGTCCAACCCCTGAGGAATGATGAGAATGTATGGACTATGTAAGACGGGAAGTTGAGGAGCGTTAGCTCGCAGAGGAGGCCATCGATCCAGACGGTGTCGAAGGCTTTGGCCACGTCCAGAAAAACTGCGCCGGTGAGCCTCTTTTCGCCGAAGTTCCTGGTTATTCTTTCAACGAGGCAGGCCAGCTGCAAGGACTTGCTATGCATGGGTCTAAACCCAAACTGCTCGCCTCGCGTCAGTCCGTACTCGCTTACTACATGTAAGATCCTAGCTAATAGAATCTTTTCGAATAGTTTGCCAATCATGTCCAAGAGACTAATGGGCTGATAGGATGAGGGCAGTGTCGGGTAACTTTATGCCCTGCTGTCTGGTACATACACCTCTGTCCGGCGGCGGTTTGGGATGGAATGCCAGCCAATCTGGTTAGCAGGCAGAGTTCACAGGTAAATGAACTTTGCCCAGGCTGTCTTTCGAAGGTTGTGCTGATTGTTTAAAATACTAATTATTGGCTGCCATGTTCGGCTTAACGTGAAACCAGCCACTCTGTTGAAGTATCTCGGATGTAATTGTATCTGTATTGCTTATTTGACTGTATGGTTCATGTACGTGTTAGTCGTTGTCAATCTGTTTTTCTTAAATTCAATTTCGTGTCCCGTGTTTCTTAGGCGTTTTGCTGCAGCGGATTGTTCTGACGGTCCTTGGCGCAGGTGTCAAATTCTTGAAATTTGATTCCAATTGCCTTATATGTCTGGCCCACACACACTTTGCCATATAATTAGTATACTAAAACAATTAGCACAACCGTCGCCAGATAATCTAGGCCAAGTTCACCGCCCACTTACAGGATTGTTTCGCACTCCGTCCTCAACACGCGCTGGACAGGGTTATACAGACCGGAAAGCAGAGCATCAAGTCACCAGTAGCACCCTGTAGATGGGGAGTCAGACCCTGAAGCGTTAGAGAATTTTCACACATAGGCGTGTCTGTCTAGCCTAGAAGATTTTATTGAATTTTCAAAAATCTTTCGAGAAAATCCAAGTTTCATTAAAATCTGACAAGAATACCGAGTACTATGTAAGTTTGTAATGTATGATAACATTTCGATGAATTATTCTCACAATAAGAAATGTTTCAAACCTTGTAGAGAAGAAAAATAGGATCAATAATTTTTTCCAAAAATCGCGCCGTTAATGAGATAACGTGGAAAAATTTAACAGAGAAAACAGGCCACATATGACAACATTCTGCAGAGAAGACGCGATTTGCATGCTGGTTAACTAAGGCAAGTATACAGAAAAACACCACCTATAGTATTAAAACTTATTGCTTCATAACTGGTTAATTATATCTGGTATGTAAACTTTTTTTTTGCGGCAACGCATTCAAAAACTGAGACACTGCGCAACGACGTATCTGTCATTACAATCTGTTTAGCCAAACTGTAGATCTGAAGAAGGTCAGGAGCAAACATATATTATTTTTTTATGTTTATTGGACCGTGCATCATTGTAATAGATGAAGAATAAAAGACCAACTTGATGTCACTTGCTATTTTATTTCACTTCTTATGTACTCAACATGTTTCGGACATTAATATATCCATCATCACGAACTTGCGACTGTGCTGTTGAATTACCACATCGGTTATTTGGTTCTGGGTTCGCTGAAGCCTGCAACACGGACACCACTCAAACCCAGCCGCACAAAATATCCAACACACAACGAACCAAGAACAAAACGACGGATGTGGTAATTCAACAGCACAGTCGCAAGCTCCTGATGATGGATATATTAATGCCCGAAACACGTTGAGTACATAAGAAGTGAAATAAAATAGCAAGTGACATCAAGTTGGTCTTTCATTCTACAACTATATAATTTTTGTTTCATTACACCATCGGGCACTTTACATGAAGACTTACGTACGTGTTACTGATGCCGACGACGTACGTTTGCCACAAAAGCGCTGATGTGCAAAACTCAGTATTTTTATACTGCTGACAGTGACGTGTGGCTCAGCTACACACACACACACACACACACACACACAATAAACTATTGCATTTCTACTGAAACAATTGTTACGAGAACGCGCCATTAGAGTACGTTATTAGTACACTGCCTCTCTAGTTCAGCACAGCATGTCACGTGACACGACTGATACCACACGTATTTTGAAATGGAAACAAAAATATGAGTTAAGAAAATTTCATTCCACAATCGCTTATCAAACGCGTTGACAAAGCGATCAATTCCATACATAAAAACTCATACTTCGAAGTAGTCAGAATATTTATTAGACTTGATAAAATTAAAATGCTTTGAAGCGTAAAACTACTGTTAATGTACTCATCATAAATGTAAAGTAATTACAATCAGTTGAAATAAATAACACCACTGGAAATATAAGAATTATTTTTTTATGTAGAAAAATAAAGTGCATGCAAGAAGAGCAAAGGGGACCGCGGTGGCACAGTGGTTAAGGTGCTGTGCTACAAATCGGAAGGTTGCTGGTTAGATCCCAGATTGTGTCATTGGAATTTTTCATTGACATAAAATCCTTCCTTTATCTTTATGGCCCCGGTGTCGACTCAACCTCTAACAGAAATGAGTACCAGGCGTATTTCCTGGGGGTAAAGGCGGCCGGTGCGTAAGGCTGACAACCCTATCAACATCCTGTGCCATTGTCATGAAATATGTTTTAATCTTAATTTCCTGAAACCCTCTGGGCCACTCCGAGCCTGTAACGGGGCTGCTTTACCTTTACCTTTAAAAGAAGAGCAAATCACAAGGAAGACCAGAAGACTGACGGTAGAATTAATGTGAATATCGGGATTACTTTTTATTAGGCGCTTTGGCAAAATTGCGAAAAGCGACTATTAACTTCGTCATGTCTGTCTGTCCGTCCGTCTATCCATCTGTCCACATGGAACAGCTGGGCTCCGACTGGGCGGATTTAGATGAAATTTGATATTTGAGTATTTTTCGAAAATGTCGCGAAGTTCGCTTTTCATCAAAAACCGCACAAAATTGGCGGTACCTTACATGACGACCAATATAAATTTTTGATCATACCTCGCTCAGTTTTTCCTAGAACGAAAAGTGTTTCAGAAAGTTGTAAAGACAATCAAAACAAACATTTTGTGCTCAGCATTTTTTTTTTCCAAAATCGTGCTTTTTGTCGGAAAATATGGGGCAAGTCACAGATGACAACAAAGTACATTCGAATTTCATGCCGGATGCCGAAGGCTACAAATAATACACTCACAGTATGTACTACTTATTGCTTTGTCTACACAACTATGGTTGCACGAACGAGTTTCAGTGTTCCGTTATATTTGCATCACTTGTCTTGTTTGTACTGATAAAGAGAATGTGTCGAATATAAAAACTGGAAGCTCTTAAATTCTTATAATAAAACCCACTAGATGTACTGATTTCTCTAATTTATTTTTGGAATAAAACTCTACAAGTTTCGGACAGTTCCTCTGTCCATCATCAGATGTTTTTCACTGTACACACAGCAATGATATATGTCATACAGCTATGCTGACTGAACGCTCTGATCCTGCTCGCAAGCTGTCAGCAAACCAGTATGACATATACCATTGCTGCGTGTACAGTGAAAAACATCTGATGATGGACAGAGGAACTGTCCGAAACATGTAGAGTTTTATTCCAAAAACAAATTTGAGAAATTAGTGCATCTAGTGGGTTTTATTATAAGAATTTATCACGATGCACGGTCACCTGAACGTCAAATTAGAAACTCTAGAAAAAAAATGGTGAACTGAAGTAAATTTTTTTTTTTAAACTTCGGTAGTGGTCTGCTCAAATTTGGCTCGTTATTCTTGTTATTTCAAACAAAAGTGGGGAGACCGAGCTAAGATGATGGACTGTTCCCGACATGCAGAACAAAGGAGAGTAGCAAGGAGGACTCGTTAGCACTCCGTAAAACGCTTATAATTTAAGGATATGAGAAGAAATTATAATTGAATTTAACTTAATAAGCACGCCAATAATTAGTTGCTGTGCATTTATATGAGATTCTGTGCCTCCTAATTAAAGAGAAACAAAACGACCAATGTTCGTACACGGCAACATGGAGGCGCATCTGCGTTAAATATCATTGCCTTGGACAGGCAGTAAGTATTAAATATCGTGAGTGCGTGTCTGTAGCATTGTCTTAGTTATCCGCCATACAAATCGCATGTTTGTTCCTCCTTATTATCTGTCATCTGTAGCCTGACAGGATCTACCATATTTTTCCAAATTATCTCATAAATGGCACGATTTTCGGGAAAGGCCATTGAATATAAAATGTGTGTTTTGATTTTCTGTACAATGTATCTCATTCTAAGAAATGAGCGCGATATTATTACAAAAGTACATAAGTCTTTATATAAAGTACCCATTATTATTATTGTTATTATTACTGTCAGATTTTCAAGAAACTGGAGTTTTCTCTACATATTTTCATAAAATCTTCCATTATAAAATTTCATGGAAATTATTCTGGTGGAAGCCGCATAGTTCCATGCGCACGGATGGACTGACAAACAGACATGAAGTAGCAAAGCTAATAGCCGCTTTTCACAATTTCGCAAAGCGCCTAAGATGAAAGGAGAAATTTTAAAAAAAGTAAAATCTATTAAAGTTATATGAAAATAATTCTTCACGAACTTCGGATTACAATTTACAAATGAAGCTTAAAGTCATAGGAATTCTCACTGCAGGCACTACAACACATTTATTTGCATAGAAGGACGTGCTGGATCCTTAAAAGTCTGAAAGTTACTGAACCATACGTAAATTCAGAAACAGTATTCCACTTACGTTCCGTGTGAGACGTATTAACGGATTTTATTAACAAGTGTGATTTAAAAAATATTTTAGTCCTTTAATAAACCGAATGGAATTTACGGTGATGTTTCACGCTAAACAAAAGTATCCACTAACATAACACATTTTAGTAGCCTTGACCCGTGCCGCAGAACAGATAATAACTCTCCATTCCCTGTCTGCCATCCATTTCTCTTCTCCACTCACAGTTTGCCATATCCCACTCCCAAACAAGGAAAAGCTGATGTACTTGCTTGTATATGACACCGGCAGCAGAGGCAACTTATTCTTCCGTGAAAAATTCTATTATCACGGTGCCACATTAGAGGTGCACGAGCGAACTGGAGGCTTACGTAATTACGCCGTCCTCCAAAACGTCCGCTGTCGGAATTCACTGGGCCCAGTTCAAACGTTTCACGCTCCAAGAGAGATGATCCTGTGACATTCGAGGTTACAGTAACTGAACTGCCACAAGGAATTCAGCAATCCACAAAACACTTCAATGCTGCAGACAACTTACATTTTCCGCTAACATGTATCAGTTGAATATTCTGTATTAAGGACCTTTGAAAGTCAGTTTTGGTAAAAAAAACTTCCTTTGACTCTACTGTATGAATTGCTTTAGATCATCTTACCACGAGAACACTTTACTGTTAGGAGTACAAAAGTCAACGTATATTAACTGCATCCTTAAGAACTCGAAAGTTACAGAAAACATTGACTGAAATACATTAAATGCAGTTTAATTCCGTTAATTTGCAATACTGACATACCCATCTCTTTACAACACATAACCATTAAATGGACCACGTATTTAAAACTTAATTGTATCTAAAACTCCTGCACGTTTCGATGCCTTAATGCGTTATCATCATCATTGAAACATGTAGGAGTGTTTAGGCACAATTAACTATTAAATACATGGTTCATTTGCTAGTTACATGTTCCAAATATCTGCAAAATGCGCGGTACGCACAGGTTCAAGACTGACACATCTAGTTTTCGCTCTGTACTGTTACAGATAATTTATCAGACGAAAATACAAATGCTATGAATAAGAAAAGAAATCAACAATAAATATTGGAACGCCTAAGCAGTAGAACTCTTACGAGAGAGCTTGCAATACGTAAAAGACACTGGTGGGGAACCTCATGAAAGGTGTCCATTTGGAAGACCTAGGCATATTCGGGAATACAATATTAAAGTGGGTCTTTAAAATGATATGGAAGAAGGTCGATAAGATTCAACTAGGGATAGGAATAAGGGACGCGCTTATATAAGGAACGTAATGAAACTTCAGGTTTCATAAAATGCAGGTAATTTGCTCATTGAATAAGGAACTGTCAGCTTCTTAAGAAGAATCGCGTTCCAAAGAGTTAGACAATTAAGCAGTCTGTCAGTTATTCAGTGAGTCAGTAAGTATGCCAAAGACATACACCAAACACAATCTAATAAACCTGATATCACAAAAAAATACGAACATGAATACAATACGAAAGTCATAATTTGTCAGAGCTCAAGTACCTGGACAGACAGACAAACTGAAAACACATTCACAATGGCTGGCGTTCAAATATTGCCAGTTTTTTATTCGCTAATACCTGTAGGGCTGTACAAATAAATGGGAATGTTTACGAGTGCGGATTGTAGGTTCTTGTCAAGAATCAGCTACTCCGCCACTGCACGTGCCTGTTCACAGCAGACATGGACGCTCTACCATGTTACCGGTACATTCTCGTTATTGTGTCTGAGCTATTACCTACACTAATGCTGGTCAATAATACTGCCGTAGGTACCTGGAATTTGCATTCCTCGTACACAGAGTCCCTCCGAACAGTACGGCCACATATATCAGAACTCTACCTTGCCGTATATCACTGTCACGAACTAGCTAATTAAAAGACCACGAAGTTACATAGAAAATACTAACTTCAACGAAGTGATGTAGGAATAACGGTTACACGAAGCGGGCCATTAATCCATCTATTACGAAAAATGAAGCATACGCCGCTGGAAACTTGGAACTTAAATATTTCGAAAGGGCAGGTCTGTATTTAATTTAGCGGCTCCATAGAATAAAATTAATTTCTGATGAGGTAAGCCGGGGTATCATAATCGGTACTACAGCCTGTCTATATGCTTGAGAATCGGGGGTTTGTTTCAATTCCAGGCCGGAGAAGGAGATTTCTCCCCCCTCCAAGGCGCGCATGCCAGCTCTGGGGTCCACTCAACTTCGTATTAAATAGATAGCGGGGTTTCATTTCCCGGGAGCAAAGCGTGGCCATGAAACCAACCACTCGCCTCCATCTAGTACCAGCATCAAAATGCGAGATCTATGGCTTACTTCCTCACACATCTTATTGGCGCGCACGGGCAGAACTTTAAACTTCACCTCACTTCCTGATAGTACGTGATACAGAATATTTAATCTAAATAATATATTATTCCGCCGACCTCGTGGCCGTGAGGCTTAAGATGTAAGTCTATGGTCGACTGATTGCTGTTATCGTGGTTTCGAACCCCGCTGAGGACATGGATGTTCGTCTCTTGTGTTTGTTGTGTTTTCTGTAGGCAGGGGTCTCTGCGACGGGCTGTCACTCCCTCCGAGGAGTCCCAGAAGCGCGCGCGAGTGTGTATGTGTGTGTGTGTGTGTGTGCATGTGTATGTCTAATTGTGTGTGACATAGGAACTTCAACAACGAGACGGCTTAGGCCCACTTTGGTTGTAATGCCATAAAATGAAAATTGTTATCAATCTTTGTGGGCAATCTTTATATTAATATGGACTAAATATCTGTCCGTCCTCGTGTTTAAGATGGTTGAAATTAATGGGCAAGTTACGATGTTTGTGAATTAGAACATCAAAACCAATCGTAGAAATGCATTCTGTTTCAAACACAAATAATATATTTTTAATCCGTAAGTTATATATAAATCAACTAGAACTCATAAATATTGGAGGACTCGTTAGAAGTCAGCAAACAAAACAGAAAGCTGCGCAAAACTTGTAAAACGTACGCAGCCCAAACTATTCTATAACTTTCTGACGAACAGTGTATGACAAACGTATTCAAGAGACCTTGGGCGCATTCCAGCTTATTTATTTAAACAAAATAAACTTCTTTTCCGAGACAGACCCAATCTCCGTTTTTAGGTTTGTTCTTTTTTTTTTAAATTGTCAGTACATGATGACTTCTTACACTGTAAATATATCTGAATTTATTAATATGACAGTAATTCGCGTCTAATTACACTGTAAATAATTACCATGTTGTGACAGCCGTTTCGGAAGTAGTAAGTCTGAAGACAGTGAACGTTCCTGTCCCGGAAACATAGAACATTTCATTTAAATGCACAGGCTGGACCAAGTAAGAAGAGTGTGAAAGTTCTAATGTGAAGTCAACTGCGTGCACAACTGCAGTACTTCTTAGCGTACGGCCTAAAGTAAGCAAGTTCCAAACTGATTAAGAAGAAATGCAAAGAGTTGAAGATGTGAACCGCTGCTGTGTAAAATGTTTTAAAACTAGGCATTTTATATGGAAATCCACTTCGTTGACGTGATCAGAAATATAATTATTTTTTGACTGAATCATCAAAATATGTCCAAGACGGAACGAAGAAAATATTGTCTTCTTTAACAGTGTCATTTGCGTGCTCAAGTGCAATGATGTCTCTTAATGACAATAGAAATCGAAAGAGAAAACGAACATTAAGTGGTTCGACTTCAATAAAAGAGGCTGTTTTCTGTAATCTCGATTTGGCTTATCTTCCCTCTCGTCTCCATCCCCCTCCCTGATATTCACTGTGATGAGGAGGAACACTAGAAGGGCGGGATATAGTAGTAAGTTTGTCAGCCCTAGGCATCAGCCGCGTTTACCCCCCAGAAAAAAAACCCTGGTACTCATTTCTGTTAGGGGCTGGGTCGAACTCCGGGCTGTAGTACGGCCGGAAGGATTATGGAAATAAAAAAAAAAACAATGACACCATCGGGAAACAAACTCGGGACTTTCCGGTTTGTAACACAGCGCCTCAAGCCACTATGCCGCCGCTTGCAGTTCAAAATGTCTGATCATCCGATATTCAGGGTTGTTGCTGTCAACTGTTTCTAACGTAGCTGGAAAAGTTAATGAATTGTTGGACACTTTTTTAAAAAAAAATAGCAACACACGAAACCAATTTTTAGTACAACCGAAAACTTATTTATTTACTGTTGCTTAAGATCGCAAACGGGCCTTTTATAGTCCTCTGAGGACTGCAAGTTAATTCCCACAATACACAGGACACACAACGTCTCCCCTACAAAGTCACCTCTTTAGGTTGATAATATATGGTTGATCACGAGACTCAAGTAAAACAGGCAAAATCTCTGCATGGTAAATATGCAGAGTTTTTACAAGTAGACGAGATGGTAAGTTAGACCCTATAAGTTAAATAAACTTCCCGACAAAAGGATAACTGACCGAAAGATAAAGGTGCTTTTGTGTGAGATAAGTCATGGTCTCGTTAGATGTGCTGCAGTCGTTCTATGTGCACTGGATTGATGACACACCTTGAGATGTGTCACGCTCTCCTTTATTCCCGTTTTAGCATCTTCAGATTCCTAAGGACACAACTTTAATACGGGTACCGAGATAGCTCAGTGTGTACAGTGACTACACTACGGGATGTACGTCCGAGGTATCAAGGCTCGATTCCTAACCACGAACAAGCATTTTATCCCTTTTTTCCAGAGCGTACAGTCCATCGCTGGCTCAACCCAGTTTCCCATTCAGTACATACAGTCGTATATTTCGCACTGGTAAAACGACCGGGCCGTGAAGCTGACCACTCGTCCTGCTTCCTGTCATGGTCAAGAATGAATGGAGCTATACTTCCATTCCCACATACACCTTCATGGTGTAAACAGCGACATACTTTACTTTAACACCATTTAGATATTCTCAAAATACATTCTGCTGTAGGCTTGGTGAAATTCTTCCTTTCGATTCGATCAATAACCTATAAATTCTTTGTACAAATTCTAGTTGTTAAAAAGACGAGACTGCAGCGTTGCATTTTGTAAGACTCATACCGTGCATAAGTTTTAGAACAAATCTTAACTTTGTAAATATTGCAATACGGGCAATGTAATACCTAGATTGACGTATGGGCATATATTATTTCGTCTATAACTCCCTGAGGATTACACCCGCGTGACGAAACACGTAGGAGTGTCAGAGGTGTTATGAATCGTCCTTTATTAATTTCATTTCTTGGTTGATATATTAATGGCAGCGTCAAAGTTTGAAACAATAAAGACCTTCTTTCCAATATCGTTTTAAGTGCAAGCGGTACAGCCCTACGGACCGTCAATTGGATGCTCTGAATTACTGAACACAAAGATAGACTACTACTGTTAACATTAACCCTAGCTAACTTAATGCACGGCTCATTGTCCTGTCGGAGAAGCTAATAGGTTCTCAGCTTGTCAAGAAATTACCCGCACTGTATGGAACCAGAACGTTAATTACCGCATTCACAAAAGCCCACCACCTCTCCCTGACCTCAACCAGATAAGTCCGAGTCTAAGACCTTGAGAAATACTTCGTTACATCGTAGTTTTACACGGTGAGGAGTTGTCAGCTCCTCGCCCGACCCTACCTGTAGTACCACCCCCTGTCGGCTCTCTGCGACAGCTTATACTGTACACTCGCAGCTACACTTCTATTCTGGAGGCCGATCATCTCTCCGCAAGCCGAGGACGCGCCATGCTGTGATGACAGGAATCCAATTATCACTGAACAATAAGCCTTTTTCCTTAATTTTTCTTCACACAGTATTTTTTGTTTTGCACACAACATATTCAGTGCAGGTTTCAATAGTATTGCTTAAAAGCTGCCAGTGTTTTACAGTCTTACCGTTTTCAGTTTCGTGGTTGTTCTTGTCACTGCGACAATGAATTGTTGATTTGTGAGAATTTAAGAAAAAATCAACCACTTACCTAGTCTGAATAATGCATGAGACAACTGAAATATTAAGTCCCGGAGCGACGTCGGGTTTTCTGTCCAATGCAAAATTTACGTAATGCGTGACGTTTTTAAAATTCTTTTAATTTTAATAAGATTCAACCCCGTTCTGTTAACAAATCTTACGTACATATTTCTTAAGGTATTCATTATTTCTTTTGGTATTTCATTATGAATTTCTAAAAGGGTATGATCTCACATGTATTTGCAGTTAAAGTTTTCAATGAAACATCTTACTAAGAGGCTTGGTGATGCCTTAAAACAGCCGAAACATTTAGCCCAATAAATTTGTAATGTAAGGTTGTGTAGGCTGCAAACTGATAAATATACATTGGATATAAAAAATGCTTTTGATCTCGCTTTTTGGGTTCAAAAAAATTATTTTTGTGGGCTTACTTAATTGTACTGTAGGCTTATGTTTTTAATTTAAATTTAGTGAAATATTTGTTGAAGATCGAACTACAGAATGATCAACTAAGTACAAAGAAACTAGTTTACTTCCATGCGAAGCAATTTCGATTTTATTTCTCCATTTATGTATTTTTTCACTTCATTTCCGGTTTGAATTGCACAAACTTTACACCGCTGAGACACCTTAACTTGCACATGTCACATACCGTAGTTTATACAAGCTGTTGTAATTGTTCAGTACATCGCTCTGACATGATTCATTAAATTTGAAAATTTCGGTTGGCTAATTACAGGATATTCAATAAAATTAATATAATATTCCTAATGTAAGCTTATTCAGGTTATGTACACAGGAATGAACTTGTTTATTTAGTCGCCTAGGTAGAATTAAATATTTAAAATTATGGTTGATTTTAGAATAACTTGTGATATTTTAATTTAAGTAACGAAGTTCACTTGTCAGAACAATGTTTACATTTCCGTTGAATTTTCTAAAATTCTGCTACGCGACTGTGCCAATGCACTCATAAGGCACTACTGAACGTCTTCATAACTTGTCTGTTATGAAGCAATCCCGTAATTATACGAGCTTCCTTTCTGCTTATAAAACGGAATGTGTGGACACTTGGACGAGGCCCTAGTTCTTTCCTCTCAAGTTTGCAGCATTGTGACCAAACCTTTTATAACCTACATGTGCTAACTGTCTCATTCAGGAGAAATATTGGCCATCTCGACACTACACGTTTGTTGAACCCAGCCACCGCGCTGCTGGCATACTCATCGCTCAAAACGAAGCTATCTTCTTTCTCCAACATCTTATACCTAGCGCTGCTCAGCTTGTTGGCCGATAAATTGTAGACTTGATACATTTGCATGAGGAGATATATGTATTCGTGTCTTCTAACATATTTACACACGAGGAAACTGTGTTAAAACATTCGTGTCATGAATGCAGAAACTCAATCCTGTATAAGCGCATCTTTAATTTATATGACATACGTTGAACACGTATCATATGGAAAATATGTATATTCAAAATCTGTTATAATAAAGCATATACTATACTGTAAACACGTTAGTAGTTACACTGACATATACGACATATTGGACACGTTACATAGCCTCAATTATTTTAACCTGGCCCTGCTTCTTTCGTCAAATTGATATATACGTAGTAGATTCACAAAGGCTCCCAGAATTCGTTTGTACAATTTACAGGAATTTCTGCAGGAAGGAAATATCTGTAGAATTGTGAATAAAAAATGTACATTGACATCTTTCGTCGCCTTAGGGATGCGGTAAGAACGAAACGACCCTAGAAATGGACAACCAACAGTTTCCCCTTCACGACAATGCTCCAGCACACCGGTCGGATTTGGTCAAGTACTTCTCAGCTAAGAACAATGCGACAACACTGGCGTACACCCCATATTCTCCTGACCTGGTTCAAGCTGATTTTTACCTATTCCCTCAACTGAAATCAACACCGAAGGGACGGTGCTCTTGTGATGCTACTGACATCATTAAGAATGCGACGGAAGAGCTGAAAAGGCTTTCAAGCCTTGCTTCCAAGAATGATTTCAACACTAATATAGTCACTGGCAGAAGTGTATAGATGCAGACGAGGACTATTTTGAAGGAAATGTAGCTTAAATTACTGTATTGTTTTGTGTTTCTCAGAAATAACCTGATTTAAGGATCATTTTCAAGGTACCACGAAAAACCTGCTTTGCTGGTTCCATCACATGAAGCCGAAATCTCTCATTCAATAGTGCTTTCTTTACAAATCGAGTGTACAACAAAAAAAATGTTTCTTTATTTCTTCAGTCGGTAGAAATGCATAGATTTTATGGAATTTAAGATTTAATAACCATGGCCACTAGAACCTGCCACTGAATTTCATTCCGGCTTAAGAGAATCCGGACTTATTCAATACTGATGAAAACCCGCTGGCGAATCAAGGGCAACAGATAACAACCACCAACTGTAATTTCGGATTCCACAGACATTCTCCCCGTTGATTATTATTATTATTATTATTATTATTATTGTATGCTATGTTACAGAACTTTTAAATCGCGTTTTACTAAACATAAAATTAACGTTCGTGTTTCCGTGCATCGCTAGTACAATTAAAATTTATAACCAACAAGATGCGACGATTTTGATTTATTTACTTTAATCAGCTCTACATGTTTCGGGTGATGTTTTCGCCAATCATCAGGAGCATATCACTGTAACTACAGCTTCTGGTAATGTCCACCGACGGTGCTGCTAGCTGGTGTTGCGTTGCAACACCAGCTAGCAGCACCGTCGGTCTCACGTTCTTTTATTGTTGGAATTTTCTGGCCTTTTACTAACAACTGGCAATGATATGCATCCATTTAGTGACACACAAACAAACAAACACACACACATACACACACAAACAAACATGGTCAACAATAATCCATGTGTACAGGGTTTTAATTATGACTCGCAAATTGGCTTGTAAAAGAAGGAAGGCCTAGACTACTTCAATGCCTATGCTGTGCTTAAGCAGCAACATGCTTATAATGGACACCAGGCACTACATGCATAGCCGTACAACGTTACTAACAGTCGCTGTCCTTCACGTTTGCCAACTAAATGTACCTAATTTACTTCACTTACAGTACGTGATAAATGTAACAACAATCATGTGCTCAAGAAAAGCATGATTCTAGTAGGCAACGTGTTTGATTTTGCCAAATATTCCAAAATCATTGCCAACACGTTTGATCTTCCATCTGACATTATTTACTCATAACAGCACTGCCCGAAAGTAATATTTTGATTTTAAATGTTTACAAAGATTCTGCATTTAATCAAACAATTGCACAAACAACAATAAGCAACCGTGTGCCACTTTACTTTGTGCCATCTACAGGTTAGGGCTTTTATATGACCATCCTCAGCGAGGAATGCAACATTGGAATACAGAATGGCAAAATCTGTTAGAGACGTGCTTATGTGAAGTTAAAAACAAAATGCTTTCAAGTTGCTAAAAATGTTACAAGTATGGGCTAATTATAAATAACATTCACAGAAATATTGTACATTTCTTGTACTCGTAAATATCTGTCGTTGCAGACAAATATCTAAAAAATACAGTATGTCATCTTCATTCTGGGGGAGTTACCCCGCTGTCAACACTAGCTTCTTACAACGCGTTGTTTTAAAGCACACCAACAGTGTCACAGCAAGACACACTAGGATGTGACGCCGTATAGTCTCGCAGAAGTATAATACAGTTTCGGAGTAATATTTTGCTTCCAACATCAAGGCAAACGAGGGAGGTTGCAAGTTCCTCTAAAAAGTAGGTATATTTCTACCAAAATACACGGAATTAAATCTCGGACAACGCGAGGTTTTAATATTAAAAAAACACAATGAACATCGCGTAAAATAAATGAAGATAATATCAAACTACAGTTATTGAATCCCTTTGTGGATATACCATTTGAATTATACTTGTGAATACTTTGTTTCTTGCCAGAAACAATGTTTGTGGTTCTGTAACAAACCATTTCTTAAACAGCAAAATAATTATCATCTGCTCAATAAAGACACGAAAGGTACAGCGCGAGAGAGAAATAGAGGTAGAAAGAGAAAGAGGGAGTGACGAAAGGTGTGTCGGGGGTGAGGGTGGGGAAGCGGTCGTGATGCATTACGATTAAAATGGCTCTGAGGCAGGAAGACACAGATTTTTAATCGGAATTAGATAAAAGGTAAGGTAAAGTGCACCCTTGTACAGGTACTGTGACTCTGTACAGGCTGTACGGCCCATAGGGGGAGTAGAGGTATAGCTCTACTCTTTCTTGACCATGGCACTAGGAGGGGTGAGGAGTCAGCGTTACGCACCGGCCGCTCTTTACCCCCGGGAAAGACCCGGTACCCATTGTACAGGAGGTTGGGTGGGCCCCAGGGCCGGTCTGGACAGGTGCGGAAAATCTCGCCCCCACCGGGATTCGATCCCAGAACCGTCCAGCCCGTAATCAGTCGCTATACCGACTACGCTACCCTGCCGGAATTAGATAAGAATTTCTTAAAAACTTCATATTAACCATTTTGTATACTGACGTTATTAGAGGATGATGAAACAATCAGCTGTCACATTTGCACAGTAAAATAACGGTACATAGTCTTGTTGAAACCCGAACTCGCTTTGGAAATCAACCTCCATTTTCTCAGTCGGAAAGGGCTTAGAAAATCCTCGTATGGGGTTGTCACTAACAGCTCTTTACAAGAAAAGTAATTAAATTTTTATTATAATATTGAGAGTCTCATTAATCTCTGTCCTCAACGTGGCAGCTGTCGCGGCAGCTGCGTCTCGTTCGAAGCCTGTATCCACCAGCAGGCTGAGACCGTGACCGTGACCGTGACCCCTACTTCCCCTTAATTTTGAACGCACATTGTTTCAAATAACAATCTCAGAGTGCTGTTCTCCAGCTTCTAAGCCCTCTTCGATATTTGCAAAAATATTTCTCAACGCACATCTGTGCACTCGTTTTGAAACAAGGTAAGGGAATTCCTAAACCCACCTAAAGATTACCTTAAGGTTTCAGGATGTTGAGGCTCCCAGAATTTCTAAGCAGTCTGCACATGAAGGTGGTAAGGTTGTCAGTCCCTACATACGACAGCCTTAACCCTCAGGAGTTACCCCTGGTATTCATTTCTGTTACGGGATGAGTCAACACCAGGGCCTTTCTGCGGCCGGAAGAATTAAGTCAATGAAAGATCCTAATGACTTTCCGGATTCCAGCGCAGTGTCTCAACCAGCCTCATCAGCGCGTACCCCTCTCATTTTGAAATTTTGCCAATTCCTCTTCGAAATTTTTCTTCACTTTTTGCAAAGAATGTGTATTTCCTACACCTTCTCTTCCGTTAAATCCCTAAATAACAGGGTCAGGATTAATTTACAAGATATTAGAAAACTCTTTGTTCGGAAACATGGAGTCTATGCGCACACTCCTCGCACTTTAAGGTGAAGTAAAGGAAGATCCACGAGATACGTGGAGATTTTCGAAATATCTCTCTTTTTGCCCTTTTCTTTCCTACAAAATGTAAACCACACATCTATCAAGAAAAATACAGATTTTATTTTATTTACGTCCATCACTGAACCTGTCACTCTGAACTCGCTAATATTCTATACACCGTTCTTTTATAAGTCAAGGTTGACGCTGGATATATTAGAAAACTTTTCGCTGCATTTTCACCATGAAGAAGACATTTATAAAGCATTTTAAATGAACATATTTTCAAACAGATAAAATTCAGTAGGTACAACAAATTAGTTTCTCTAAGACATAAAGCACAACTTGCTAAGACTCATTTTGCAGCCTAAAAGAGAAGATATATCACAGTACCGACAATCTTTACCTCACAGAGCTCGTGTTTCTCTATGTTCGGAGGTGATTCCATCGATAGCAAAGAAATAGCGTTGACAATTCCACCGCAGCCTCTCATTAGCGAAATTATTTTACGTCTAGTCCGTCTCACGATTAACACAATCCGTCGGACACCAAAAGCGGTTTTCAGCTGAGTGTTCGTAACCGTAGATATGTCAAGTAAGACTGGCGTGACATTGAAAGTAAGTTCGGTCTCTATGGAAAAATAACATACACACTTGGTAATTTATTCAAACATCACATAAATTCCGCATTTCTAGTACGATGAAAGGCTGTAAAGGTTAGAAGCGCTCAACGTGTGACCATTAACACAGCATGAAGAGACACTTTAAAAACTAAAGTTCCATGCGTAAGATTCCTGAGCCTAAAGCGACTTTTATAATGGCTACAAATGCGCTATATATTTCAGAGCTTATTTCAACAAACGTGAATTACGTTTTACACACTTTTACTTCGTATCCAAATATAACATAACTAATCGAATACAGATATCTGATAGAGTAGGCCGTTTTGTTCAACAGCAAATTTTTTACCCCTCAGTAGGCTACTAAATTATATTCTAAGCCCACGTCACCATTAAGTTCTTATGTCGAATAAAGGCTGATAAAAACATGTCTTGTTGCCCACATTCCACACGTGATAAGTTCACTCACAAATTGACTGGAATCTCCGAAGGTAAGTGGCATCGTGGAAAGAAACTGACGTACCATGAGTATTGCAAGGTCTTTAATGAATAAAGAGTGAGAATGTGAACTGGGCTCACTTAATACAGGATACAGTACAGTGACCAATCGATATACAATAAGCTTTCCATTGATATTTATCTATTTAAACCACGTCTTCAGTCGGGACTGCGGTGGCACAGTGGTTAAGGTGCTGTGCTACAAATCGGAAGGTCGCTGGTTCGATTCCAGATGGTGTCATTGGAATTGCTCATTGACATAATCTTCCCGGTCGCACTATAGCCCTGGGGCGACTGAGCCTCTAACAGAAATGAGTACCAGGAGCATTTCCTGGGGGGTAAAGGCGGCCGGTGTGTAAGGCTGACAACCTTACCACCATCCTGAGCCGTTGTCATGTAATCTGGGAACCTTAACTACATGGAACCCTCTGGGCCACTCCAGACCTGTAACGGGACTGCTTTACCTTTTACGTTTTCAGTAGCTCTGATTATACAGTGTCAAATTCTAGACTGGTTAGTAAGTAAAGAACCAGAAAGGAATTGTAAGAAAATTGTTGTGCCTTAATTTAAGGCGTTATCCGAGCATTTGCCTACAGGGACTGAAGAAAATTACACAAAGTTCCTGTTAAGGTAGCCAGTATCCGTGTCTGGAATTTAAAACTCCTCTGGTTGTAAAAAAAAATTGAGGATTTATTGCCTACCCAGGTGGCAAGTAAAATGAGTTTTTACCATAGCTAATACATGGCCTAAATATGAAATAACATGCCTGCAAGGAGCTGTAGTGAGGAGATTTGTGATATGCACGGATCACTATTTGTTAATTTGCGTACAAACTATTTCTGTTTGGTTCGTATGCCGACACGTTTCTCCGTAACTGTGGAAGATTTCACAGAATCTAGTCTTCGCAACGCGATCCATTTGAGCCGTGGGCTTGAGTGGCTTACCTCAGGGACAGTACTGTAAGGAAACGTTCGCCAAGGCGTGCCGCAATTACGATGTTCCAAGCCAATAAAGGAGAAGTCTGTACGTTAAGAAAAACAGTCACTGCGAGCAACATAAGCACGGTTACAAACACATGCACGAACAGCCTGGACGTAATATCTGCAGAGTCCACTCTCATGGGGCCATGTGCTTAGGACGAGGGTACTACGAATTCCTAGGCAGTATTAAACTAGCGTCTGCTGGACAACTTCCTCTTGGAAGACTTAAAAGTTTAGAGAGATCGACGTGATTGAGGAATGAAGACTGGCGCAAAGGGCTCGGGACCATAAAAAAAAAACAGTTGGGTTTAGTCTTGGATATGTTGAATTTTCCGGTTCTTGTAAACAAATGTGCAAATGCCACTTTTTTTCGTTCAATATTCATAGTTTGTTAATAAAGAGAGAAACACTGCTGCAATTGTTACTGAATTATAAATCGATAAAGTGAACACAATGTGATGGCCCCGACCTTTCACCGAACAAGCATACAGTACTAGCGAAACGCCGTACGTAATGAGAATACATGAAAACACACAGAGTTGTAACAACTGAGTTCTTGCAGGATCAGAATTCAAGTTAATTAACCATTATTTCTTCACAACGTACTTAATAAAATGCGCCGTTTCTCTTGCTCTGTACGTGACCTATGCTTGTTACCCATTTACAGAGAAGACTGTCCAGCGAGAGGCATTGAAATTCTGCGGCAGTTGTCCAGCTGCCATTTTGTATACGTGGAAAACAAAAAAAAATCGTGCATTTTATTTCTATTTGAAGCAAGGAACGCTTTTAAATTAATTACATCTGCAGTGTAATTAGTTTTGTAATTTCCGCATGCGTCAGTCATTATTCAAAAAGAAATTCAGCTGCAAAATAATTAGTGCAAACCTTTCCTTAGATTCTGTCTGCTAAAGCATCACCAATCGTAGGCCGTACTCTCCATAAGGAGATCAGACACTTTGGGTCAGTAAGCGATATGATGATATGATGATGGATTCTGTCTTATGGGTTGTAACGCTGTGTAATCTGGTAGAAATTTGCCATAGCTTTGGAGGACCGAAAAGCTACTCTGAAAATCAAGACAGCAGATTTCTCCGAGTTTATGACCTTTTGTCGGATTTTTGTAGCATTCAACAAAAGAGATCTTCACAAAAGATTTGTTCAATTGCGAATTTCGTGAAAATCGGATCAATTATGTTCATACTGTACGACGTAAATAAATTTCTACCAGTACGTACTGTGTTTACTTAGAGCTTTGGGAAAGACTGTGTATATAAAATCTCCACAGAGGGCAATTATATAATTTTCATGAAAATTCTATCATTAACAGTGAAAGTTTACATAAAGGGGAAAAATTACATTTCGCCCATACTTCCACATTCACATGGACAATCCCACTTGTGCGTAATTCGCTGGAAGAGATGTGCATAAGTCCTAAAGCATTTGCAAGTTTCGTGAAAATCGATCAGTGAAGCACGTACTATTCCAACGTTCCTATATGAAATTATGTTTACGCATGTACCGTGAAACCATACGTTTTCGTGTAAGTAAATACGGCTCTGGTACAAAGTCTATGTACTACTTTAAGCAGGACACCGCGAACAATCTTATTATTAGGGTGAAGAGATTTATGCGCTCATGTTAATAACTACGAATTTCGTGTAAAATTTGGGTGAATAATATGAAGCCAATAGACCGCGTCAAAGATGAAGACTTAGTCGTTAAAATAATATTAAGCAATTCAATTGCCCCCAAATGAGGATGATTAGTGGACTCTCGCAGAGACGACAGTGAATTTGAGGCCCAAGTGAAGGGGAAGAAATTCTTGTGTAGCTTAATTGGTAACAGGGTTTCATCATGGTATTACTCTGTATGTGTGCTGATATCACAATATATTTATTCGTATCTTATTTAACATCGCTATGACTGACTATCACAAAAACATGAAATTATAGTGAAGAAGGGGGTTTGTGGAAGGGTTCATGGCCGAGTTTATGGTAGCATCACGGCAACTGCGGGGAGAAAAGAGGAAAAGCAAGAAAAGTCTCAGACAGGATATTCGGTGTGCCAGCCAAGATCTGAACCTGGCAGTCCGCTTGTACAAGCCAGAAGTCTCACCGTTCTAGCCACTGTATTCGTTTTTTACTTCATCTTCATAGGGTACAAAAAAAGTAGCTTATTCCCCAAGATGGCAAAACTACGAGAAATATCAGTGCCCTTACCTGCAAACGGCTTGGTCCCGTGACATATAAAATTTGGTTGCAAGGGATTCTTTGCTGCTGACACACTATAATTCTTTAAGCTACTTGTGTACAGCCAAAATCTCAGAAATGTATTAATTTTGCAACTAAAAGAAAGATAAACTTTTAACTTTCGTATTAAACTTCCGATTGGGAAAATAACAAAAATATTATTTCCTTAAATTTTAATTTAATTTAATTTTATTTTATTATAATATAATATAATATACATCTTTTAAACAAATCATGCTTAACTACGTACAAAACCACACAAATTATTTTCCATAAATAGGGACAGAAGCCTTGCTATTAACGTTTTAATTTATCATCCACTACCACCAAAGACCACAACCATGTTCGGATAAATATACAATTACGTTTACTCCCCATAAGTCTTCAGAAAATTCTGCGGCTGACAGACATCATGAAACATCTGATGTTAATGCATACATTTAAACAACATGAAAGTTGCCTTATCTTTTCTCTTACTTTATTTTGTTTGTAAAAGAAAAAACATTCAAAGTAATTTATAAATTACGGCATTTACGTCTATAAAATATCCCTACTTTGTGTTTTCTTCCAAATATATATTTCATTTATAAATTTCTGCAGATGAGCATTGCTTTTAAGCTTTATTCTATCACAGCAGAGGGTTCTGTATACACTTACCACGTCTATATATATATATATATATATATATATATATATATATATATATTTTTTTTTTTTTTCACACATTTTACTCTTCTCAGAGTGTGAAAAAAAGAGCGAGACAAATATAAAATCTATATAAAACTAATTCATTCTTCATTTTATTTATCTTCATTTTAAGTAATATTATATTTTTAAAAAATATT
>Ga0123354_10001036_pt1 | contig 31889 bp, 18 predicted proteins | sample TergutLab28metaG_2_FD_97872 | JGI IMG/M metagenome (GOLD analysis project Ga0123354, IMG submission 97872) | Labiotermes labralis P4 segment gut microbial communities from Petit-Saut dam, French Guiana - Lab288 P4 | ecosystem: Host-associated > Arthropoda: Insects > Digestive system > Gut ... | reverse complement strand
CTTTCCAGTACTTCCAAATAGTAAACCTGGTTGACTGTTTGTCCAGTTGGTACAAATTCATAATGAACAATCCCTCTAATATCAAAAAAAGTCAGCAACATTGTTTTGACTCTTGATTTGGACTGATGGAAATTTTTGGTCGTGGAGAATTGGCAGTCTTCCATTGTGCACTTTGCCGTTTCGATTCAGGATCATATTGGTAGACCCATCACCTGTGATGACACGGCCCAAAATATCACCTTGCCACTCCAAAAGGTGTTGGCAAATTGTGACTCTTCTTTGCTTTTGTTCTTCAGTGAGCTCCTTTGGGACCATTTTTGCACACACCTTCCTCATGTCAAGATCTTCAGTTAAGATTTTCCTAATTGTTTCTCTGTCGATGTTCACTTGCTCTGCTGTGCTCCTGACAGTCAGCCAATGATTTTCACGCACAATTTGACGAATTTTTGCAATGTTTTCTTCGCTTCTGCTTGTTGCTGGCCATCCTGATCTCTCTTCGTCAGTGACACTTTCTCTTCCCTCAGAAAAACTTTTCACCCACTTGTAAACTGCTATTTTCTTCATAGCATTACCCCCATAAACTTGCACTTATATCTCTCTGATTTCGTTTCCACTCTTTCCAAGTTTAACAAGAAATTTAATGTTCGTTCGCTGCTCTAATTCAAGCTCCACCATTCTCGCGGCAGCACACCAAAACACACGCAGACAGTAATAGATACCACTCAGAAAGAGACTGCCATAGATCAACAACAACACAGCTGTGAAATGCTTATATGTCAGCGTCATCAAACCATACTAAATCTTTTGTCCAGTGCTGCCACAGCAAGCACATGATGGCGAGTTCGCAAACTTAATTGTCCGACCATGTATAAATTTACTGATTAAACCAACATAGTTTGGAGGCCTTCACAGGTCTAACCAACAACTGGTTATGGTTTATTTGAAGGAGGAATTGGTTTTAATATAAGGTATATGAATGTGCACAGAAGATATTTCAGAACTGGACACTTTCAGTGTGGTCAGTACCAATAACATTTACTGATGACACTAGTGTCATAATTTCTAACAGAAATTTTGGAGATTTCTCTACAGTGTCAAACTGGTGATTGATTTGCTGCTAATAAGATTGTCCTAAATCTATGTAAAAACAAATATAAGGAAAATTATGTAGAATAATTCACAGTGCCAGCAATGTTCCTTATAAAGGAAAGTGTGTAGAAGGAGCTGTAAATACAAAATTTTTTGTTTGCAAATTGATAACCACCCAAACTGGAAGAATCATATTTATCAATCCGAAGTTCAGTGGGGCATGTTACATAGTTAGGTCAGTGGTCCATGTCAGTAACATTAACAGTCTCAAATCAATACAAATATAAGGTAGAGGTGCAGTCAAAACACAATAAAAAAAACTAACTTTATTAGCCATTATGGTGGTACGGAGCTAACAACTACACGTTTCAGCCTCTTAAATCAGCCATCATCACATTGTATTCTATTGTAAGGTAACTATACGATATGCATATGGAATCTATATCGATGACGAGATCTCGTTCGTCAGCCTAGATATTAATCTCCAACAAGTTAATCTGTGGTACATATACATAATATACTCTCGTGGGAGGTAAATATATAGTATGAAAGTATGTAATACAAAGCAGAGCTGATACCACGGGGTGGGCTGTGGAGAGATATGATATCCACGTTGCAGTGCCATTTGGCGTGGTAGGTACCTGTCATCTGGTAATACATATTAACCATTACCAGATGACAGGTACCAGGCCAAATGACATTGCACCGTGGATATCATATCCCTTCGCAACGCACCACATGGTATCAGCTCTGCTTTGTATTACATACGTTCATACTATATATATTTAACTCCCAAGAGAGTATATTATATATACCATTAGATTAACTTGTTGCAGATTAATGTCTAGGCTTTGATGAATGAGATTTCATCATTGGTATAGATTCCATATGCATATTGTATAGTTGTCTTACAATAGAATACAACCTGATGATGGCCGATGTAAGAGGCCGAAACATGTAGTTGTTAGCTCTGTACCATCATGTTGGTTAATAAAGTATGTTTTTTGTTGTGTTTTGACTGCACCTCTACCATATATTTGTGCTGGTTAACACAACAGGAATGTCTCACCTCGAAGTCTCAAATCAATATATGTCACTTACTTGTATTCTGTAATAAAGTGAGGAATAATTTTTTGGGGGTAAATCATCCAACAGTAGAAAGATATTTACTTTACAAAAGAAAATTTTTTGGAATTATGGTTAGTGCATGACCTAGAACTTACACAGAAGTTTATTTTAAAAAAATTAGATATATCTTACCTGTTCCATCCCAGTATATAGTTTCATTAATGAACTTCAGTGTAAATAATGAGGAAAATTTTCAAATGAATTTGTCTGTCAGGAGTATTAATACACAGACCAAGTGCAAACCTGTCGTGTTTTCAGACAAGCACCTGCGATGTTGACATCAGAATTTTCAACAGTTTACTACCTAGTCTGACATGTCTTAAGGATGGAAAGCCTTAATTTAAAGGAACATTAAGAAGATATCTAAATACACACTCCTTTTATGGTGTAGATGAGTTTTTTTATGTGAAAAGATGATCATGATACCATCTATAAATGTTTACAGTAGTTTCCACTATAATACTTCTGTATACTAAGCATACCTTGTATATTATGTATCTTTATGACCTGTTCCACATTCTGCTGTCATTTTGACAAGCTTATGGATCCAGGGAATGTGTGTACGTATGTACGTGTGTGTGTGTGTGCATGCGTTTGCCTGTTGACCTTGATATTTTTTACTGACACCACTTTTATTTCATTAAATGTTACCCCACACCTCGTCCAGCAACATCTGAATTCACATGTATACAGTGTCATTGCTGATTAGGGAACTAGTTGCTGTTTCCTGTGAGAAGTGGGTGAAACAAACTGGTACACTATAAGGGTAGGATGCAGTACTTTTAACAAATGTTACAACAAGTGTTGTATATAGTTACCACTGGGCTTTAAATGATTAAAGAAGCTGCTTACATGTGTGTGAGAATTCCTCATAATTGTCACCTGAAATTACTCATATTTTTGGCAAATTGTTCGTAGACAAATTAACTATGTGTATGTGCATTTTCACAGAATTCTACCTCAGAAATGAACCAGACAACTGAGGGGTTCCTTTCATCCATATTGAATGATGAAGATCTCCAATTGATGGACATGGCTATGAATGAAGGTGAGTTCCATTGTCAGTTTTGTTGCAGCTGGCTGTTGATGTACAGGTTTGTAATTTGTAAAATACCAGTTTGTATTATGAGGAAAGTGAGCATGTGAGCCATATCTCTTGTCGCTTTTCTTTATGAAAGTAATGCTTCTGTTTTCCCCATCACACTTTTTGGCACTTGAGTCACAGTTCTCTTCCATCTATGAAATAACACATGGAAATTGCTTTATATTAAATGTTTGTCTTGAGCTACTAAAGAAGGTGTTGCTATAAGGATTTGAAGCTTTCATGGTGACTAAACTTCAGTGAGGGTTTAGCCAACATTCAGACTTATAAATAACAGGCAATTGCATATTGAGACCGCTGATCTCACGAGATGTTATTCAGACTGTACTTCACTGGGAAGTTTACAGTCTGTCATTTCCCACCTGTTGCACAGATATGTAAGGTCTGTTGTTGTCCTTAAGTTCTGTATTGTGATTTTCCTTAGTCTCTTGAGATATTAGTGGCCATGCATATACTTGAGTATTTTACAGTCACAATTTAAGATGTTCTGAATAATGACTGATGATGGTTAGATTATGATTGTGAGTGAGGTGGGTTAATAGTGGAAACTCAGTGTTGGAGTAGACCTTGTGATCATGGGTGTAGTTCTTGGACGTCTCATTCAAGTAGTTCTGAGTCTGACATCATGTTAGATCCAAGTGTTTCTCACAGATTGATAGGTAGAAGAATACAAAGCTTCCACCTTGTGGTTTGTAACCCACATTAATGTCCAGTTAGCTGTTAGTCCAGTCTGCTAACCAGAGCTTTTCAAACTGTTTTTTCTCACGATCACTGTCAGAATACTAAAGTTGTACACATACCATTATCACAATACAAAACGTGTATACATACCATTATGTACTGCAAATATTAATACCCACTTTCAGGATACTGGTCTTCCAGGATGTTTCAGTGCAAACCGTACTGTAGAAAACTCAGATTTTGCAGTTGCTAATTTTCTAATTTAATGTGAATAGACAACAGAGGAGAGTATGTATTTATCTTCAAACAATGAAATAGTAGACCTGTCTTGATATACACTTTGTAAATTTTTCTCTACATTTCATTATTTTTAAACAATTTTAGTAGTGCAATTAATGTTTATAAATTTCAATTATTGAAAAAAGTCCTAATGTTAGGTGGCATCGTACCATTGCGTATATCTTATCATTAAAGTATTATGTTAATCGATAAACATAACCATGCTGATCAAATATATTGGCCCTGTTATTCATTGCTTCTACATATTTCAGCAGTAGACAGCTGAAACATGTAGTAGCGCTGAATAACCGTATTATACCTTCAAGGTTGTGTTTTTTGGTTAATGTAATACTTTAATGATAAAAATTCCTAAATTTCTTGGTGTACCAACAGACGACTGCCTACCCACCAGTGGTTTGCAGACCACAGTTTGAAGAGCACTGCACTAACCTCATGGGTGAGTTTAACAGACTGCATCATATGGGTGCCCCCATCTCAGAAATTAATTATATGCCCTTGCCACTGTGTGCACCTGGTACAACCAGGTTAAAAACTTTTCAGAATCACTAAGACAGAGAGTGTAGCAGCAGCCCAGCAACATCAGGGATTGCTAGATTTTAGGCTTTTGCCAAACTGTAGTTGAGGTCTTGGTCTTCATTCTTCTGAGATATTTTGTAGGATGAGTGGGTAGGTTGTTTGTAATGTTTCAAGACAGTGTATCATACTCATCGTTAAGTGTCACAATGACCAAGGAGAATTTACAACTTGAGTATGTCTACCTTTGAACATGGGACTACTGTGCTGTCCCAAAACGTCAGTGGCAAACTGTCCATTTATTGCAAGTGGAGAACATCCAGTAGAACAAATGCCTCAACGTCAAGGAACAATGAAAATAGCCAAAGTTCCACAGTTGTGACAGAGAGTGAATTCTGTTTCCTGTTTTGAAGTCTGATGCATTTGAGGGATGCTGTTTGGCCAAAAAGGCCAAAAAAATGGAAAAACAATTGGATTCTGCACCATGACAATGCTATTACATATTCCTCGCAGTGCCGCAGTTTTTGGCAAAAAACCAAATTTGAACCATCGCTTGGCTACCATATTCTTACATGGTGTGACTTTTTTATTTTCTCAAGATGCAAAATTTTGCCCAAAGGTCCCTCTCCTGTTTTTTTGGTGTCTGTGGAAGAAATTCAATAAAAACATGACAGCAGGTCTCACTTTCATGCCAAAAGAGAACTGTCAGAGGGGCTTCAAGCAGTAGCAGGACTGCTATAGCAAATGTGTATGTGTGGAAGTGCACAGTGAATAAGTTAGGTTTTGTACATATGTTTCTTACTACAAATTGTGCCTGGAATCTGGGAAATTTATGATTCTGATAATAAGCACTGATTGTTTCCCTGTGTGGCATTAATCTTTTGACCTGGGTAATGGACACTTGCTTTGTTGTGTGTTGGTAGTAACTGAATTTTATATTATTTTGATGGATTTCAATCTTAAAAGGGTTAATAATGCTGTCAGACTGAAAACTACTCATTATATTATAGTGTGACTTAAAAAAAAAAAGCTGTATCAAATGAGTTGTGAGATTTACTGTGGACCCAGTGTAATTCCTGTAAAGAAAAGGAATGCCAAATCAACCCTTCAGTGCTGGCCTTTATGCACCGTACATTCATGAACACATTTGGGGGTACTATAAATTTAAAACCCCTGTACCCTGGGCAGTAGTTAGCATTTGAACCTCAGTGCTGTTGAAGGGTTAAGAAAGAAAAATGTCAGTGTTCTTATTCACTAAATAGCTGCAATGCATGTGGAGTTACTGTTAAGTAGAATGTACAAAAGAGAGAGAAGGGGGAGGGGGGGAAGTTTAGTTCCTTAGTACACTTTAATTTCATGCACACATTCATTGTTAGCAATATTTTAATTGGAAATTATCAACAGCATTGTATCTTCTACACACAGCAGATATCTTCCTTTGTACCACCATTTGCAGTAATCTCAGAAACTACGTTACATACACATTTTGCTGTACTGTCAGACCAAGCATCCTAAAAATTTCCCCAAAAATACTACAGGTTAATCATCATCCTAATTGTATGAAATATCAGTATTACAGTGTTATTGTAATAATATATAAATTTTGTAATATTTGAGAGATATCCAAAATAATAACATTTTACCTTGGTTTTGAGGATTTGTATAGAACATGCGATGATGAGTGACATTGATCAAAACATGTAGCATTGAAATAAAAAGAATAAAAGCAATGTTTTGGACAGTACAGAGAGAGAGAGAGAGACTGTGTGTGTGTGTGTGTGTGTGTGCGTACGCGTGTGAGTGAGTGAGTGAGTGACAGAGAGAGAGATAGGGGGAGATATTGGACACAATGGGATGGATACCGTTAAATCCATAAAAGTTTTGCTTATACATTTCATTTGATATTAATGGAATACAACAGCATGCATCATTCTGAAAACTGAAATATCTGGATGTTTCCAAGAGGAAGAATGTTCACCCTGCAGATTTAATCCTTCAGTCTGAACGAGAAATATCTCATTTGTGATGGCTGGTGGATGATTTAAACTTAATATGCCGTTCAGGAATAAAATGTAATGTAAGAAAGTAAGTTGTACCTATGACTTAATTATGATTTGTCACCAAGTGTTACTGAATAATTTGTTTGGCCTGAAGTTTTGTTGATGTAAATATACAAGTCATGTACAAGCTACTTTTATAGCTCACTCTTTTTGTGTGCATTGTATTTTCAATTTTGCAATAGAAAGTAAAATTGTGTTAGGAGAAATGAGAAGTTTAGAATGTTTAGTTAAGAAATTTGAAAGGGGAAGTCACTTAGGACTCCTGGTATGGACAGGGGGTCAATATTCAAACTGCTGTTCAAGAAATAGAACATGGAGTATGGACTGGATTTATTTGGCACAGGATAAGGACCACTGGTATATTGGTTTGAACATGTTAATCAAACTTTTTGTTCCCAAAAGGTGGGGAATTTTTTGACCTGCTTTTTGACTATCAGTTCCTCATGGGTCGTTATATTGTGAATAAGAGGATTTGAATTACTCATTATTGTGGGCAGGATCTCCTATTAATATTAGTATTACACTTTACACTGATATTTTATGCGTGTCTATGAAATGTTTCCAGTAGCTCATATTGTGATGCGTGATATTGTCTGCACTCTTCTTCATTGCCTCTTTAAGCTTCCAATGTACATACAGAGCATTAATTTGAATTATCTTACCTTTCATGTTACTGAAGGTATGTTGGCTTGTTTTAATATATGGTATGTCACCTCAAGACACAGAATCATCTTAGCACTGCTTCTGTCAACCTTGCAGTATTTCACTGCATGACTTTAAAAGCTTTGTTATCATGAAGGTGGAAATTGTTGAGTCATCATGTTGACATGCTAATATGAGAACTGATTCATGAACTTAGCAGAACACAAACTGAATTCATTGCTGCATGAGTGTAGACATGATAAGGGAGTGATGTGACAGTTTTCACAGTACAGTGTATATGAAAAGATAATTCAGTTTTCTTCTGTGAAAACTTAAAAGTGTAAAAGTGGTGGTTCTTTTTTAATTGTGATGTGCTTCCTAAGTATAAATGTTCTGCATTGTCATGGATTTTTTATGTTGTGACTCAGAATATATGGTACGTACTATGTATATATATTATTCTTACAGAAATTTTAAAATCTTGTTTGTTTGCAATTCAGTTCTTAGTCTCTTTTTAATTTATATATTCTTTTATCTGTAATAATAATAATAATAATAATAATAATAATCTTCCACCATGGATTAGGTCATTTGACCTGTTCCGGCATTGACACATTGCCATTGTTCCCTGGGGTGTCCATGATCTCTTCTTCCTTGAGGTTTGTAGTTGAGGGCGTGTTTCGGGAGTCTGGTGTTGTCCATTCTTTCAAGGTGGTTGCTCCAGTTTTGCTTGTATTTGAGTCTCACATCTTGTATTCCAGAGATCTCTAGTTCTTTTCTTACGACTTCACTTCTTATTTTATCCAGGCTTGTGTATCCCATAACACTTCTCAGAAAGCGCATCTCTGCAGCTTCTAGGCGAGTCATGTCTCTCTTAGTGTTTACCCATGTTTCGCTGCCATACAGTAGTGATGTTCTAGCTACAACTTTATAAAATTTCATTTGGGTATCTACAGGTTTTTTTAAGTGTTTCCTAGTAGTGCCGTATATTCCTTGGAATCTGTTTAATTTTTTGTCAAAATCTGGTTCACCATCTAAACTCAGTTCGCATCCCAGATAATTAAATTGTCTCACTTGTTCTAATATTGATCCGTCTATTTCTATTTTAGAACGCGCTAAATGTTTTCCTTTAAAAGCCATAATTTTAGTTTTGTCCATAGATATTTTGAGGTTGTAGTCTTTTCTCATTTGGTTTAATATATATACAGATTTCTGGAGTTTGTCTTCAGAGTCTTGTATTATTACTCGGTCATCTGCAAAGAGTGATGTGTTAAGGCTGAGGTTTCTTTTAAGCATTATACCAGCGTCAGCTTTGTGTTTCCAGTTTCTTAGGAAGTCGTCTATGTAAATGTTAAGAAGAGCCGGTGATAAATTACACCGTTGTCGTACTCCTTGATATATATATATATATATATATTGTCAAGAATTTTCCTTCCCATGTCAGTTTGTACACTGGTATTTTTGTATGGGCTTTTAATTACTTGAATTAAATGATAGGGTATGCATCTTTTGTTAAGAGTTTACTGTAGTTGTTTTCGATTTACTCTATCAAAAGCTTTTTCTAGATCCAGGAAAGCTATGTGAGTTTCTGGGTTGAATTCCCTTTTTTTTTCTGTTGTCTGTTTAATGGTAAATACATTATCAATACATGATCTGCCTATTCTGAATCCATTTCGTTCCTCAATTAATATTGCTTCTGATATAGTTTTGAAATGTTGTGTAATTATCTTGGTGTATATCTTGTAACCACTATTTAAAAGACAGATACTTCTGTAATTCGAACAGTCATTGCATTTACCTTTTTTAAATAAGGATTTTACTCTTGCTTGTCCCCACTCTTCTGGAATCGATCTGTAATAATAATAATAATAATAATAATAATAATAATAATAATATGTCTGAATTTGTAACATTTAGGCTAAGTTCCTTGTTTAAACTGTTATGTGTTGTGCATGTGCCTCAGTTTTATTCAGTGTTGATGTTTCTAGGTTCCAGAGTGGTAAGTAGTAAAAAAGTGGGAAAGCTTATTCTTGAACATTTAGTCAGGTGTTGTGATTATGATTCAGTTGGGCCCATAGTTCCTATCAGCTTTGCTTCAAGGTGGCTAGTTTCACCACTAAGAAATGTACCACCACCACCTTAAAGTAACAGCTTATCTGATCGAAAATATATGAAGTCTCACAATAATAGATGTGGCAATAAAATTGCATTACAGTTTTTTATTTAGTATTTGGATGCCTCACCAAATTTTTCACACATATCAGATGTTATTTTTAAAACAAGTTGAAATGTGAAACATTAGGCAATTATTGTGTACAGCTATCATGAAATATAATTTCGGAAGTTTGTTTCGATGTATTGTTTATGTCACATTTATGCAAGTCCTGGTGGTGGTGGTAGCATTAATGAACCAAAAATGCACAGAAGAGAATGACAGGGCTTATATTACACAGATGGAATCATACACATGTGTACAGATATATGCTGTGATTCTCTGAGTGCCTGTCATCACCACACAGAGAAGCTAAGGTTACCTCCAGAAACTTCACTGCCTCATTATTACAGTGCTAGTTGTTGGTTTGGAACTGTATGTTAAGCCATACAATAATGTAGATGAATTATGTTAATATACATGCATTTTTTGAACGCATATTACCATGTACAGTGACTAGGCTTTGTACCAAAGGATTTTGGTGTATTTATTTATATGTATATCCTAATTAATAAGTTCCCAGTGTGTTTGTCAATTGTATAGGCAGGAGGGGAGGGAAGTTGTATGAAAAGTGGAATTGGTGGCATTGAGTGTCCTGATAGCTGATAGGGACCACTGGAGTACATGCCATGAACAGACAACCAGCACTGGTATAACATATTCAGATTGAAATGAAGGTTTTATTTTAATGTCATAGTTTAAAATATGTCTTCTTGAAAGTTATGTCCATGAATTTCAGATTATATTAATTTTATTATTTTTAACTCTTAAAATCTCTAACTTAAGCACTTCCAATTTTGCCTGATGCTCTGTTGTCACAAAGACATCATAAAAGAATATACTTTGCAAGTGTAGTTCCCATCTAGTTGTGTGTGTCAAGGTGGATGAATGTACACATATTGTGAAGATTATTTTCAAGATTAAAACTTCATTATGCACAAATTTGTAAAGTAAACAAACCACCACGCACAAAAAATTCTTAAAATTCAATTTTAAGAATGGGTTGTGTTTGGTGGTTTTATTATTTCACTATGTATGTAGCAGTTATGGTTACAGTGTCATGAAATACGAATTTGAAAAGTGTGTGTTTGTACACTGCATGTCATCTTCTAATGTGGTAGAGTTATGAGCCTGTTTTCAGTACTATGTCTGTTGCAGTCACTCTCTTATTAACTGACAGAACAAAAATACCCACTTGATTCAGAAAATATGCAAGTTTAATTAAGTTCAAGTTCATTTGTTTTTGGTCACATCTTTGGAACTGTTTGGTGGTTGATTCATTTAGGAGGAAGGGGAGGAAAATTAAGAGGGTTTTGCTCTTTCTAACATAGTAGAGTGTAAGATCTCATTTAAATTTTAGATATGAATGGAATGGGACTGACATTACCACACACTACTGTTTTAATGTAACTGATTTTGTTGAGTTGGCATGACTAGTCATTTGTGGTAGTTGTGAGATATGTGTCATCCTTGTATGTGTGCAGAAGACAGAACCACTTCTGGCCAACTCATTGTGTATCTTAAATCATGATTCAACCAATTTCATTTAGATATCGATTTTCCTTCCTTCTTGCATGATTGTGCATTCTAGACAGTGTGTAGTAAGTGAAATGATTTGCATTTTGCTCCAGTTTGTTGAATGACCTTGTTTTCCTTTTTGTTGACTGAGCATTTCATGTGGTGTGAGCTTCTCTGATAAGATAAGGTTTCTTGTTGAATGTGTTACAGTTAAAGTGTAGTCTGCAATAGATAACGGGAGTATCAGTGGTGGTCTAAAAGCAAGAAAGTGTGGTTTTACTTCCTTGGGAATGGGTATCTGTTGTGAAGGACTACAGAAGGCAAAGATGTAGGCAGGCAGTGTATAGTGCTTTGGATCACATGAACTTCTGATAAATCTGCTTATGAAGCTGACAATTGTTCTGTTGGGTCAGATAAGGATTGCATGAAAAATTGTATTGATTTTAGGTGAAGCATAAGATTGTGACAGAAGCACATTATTTTCATAACCAAATGGATTTACCAAGACTGAGATCTTGACATCAGTGTTGCCCCAATTCTCCAATGTCAGGTCCTCGGATACAGTTATCTAGTAAGAATGTTAAGATGAAGTGGCCTCAGTTCAGGGTCCTGCCATCTTCATGTGATATGAACTGTTGTCACTTATTTTGAAGCTGATCATTTGTACAAGAAATTTAAGTACTGTGTTAGTGTATTGAATATTTTGAAAACAGTGTTCACTATTATTTATTCATTCAGTCATTCATTTATTTATTTCACATTCCATTAATCTTATACAGATGTGGAAATAGTCATGTGTACATATAGCATAATAACAAGCAAGTGTAGATTCAGTATCTGTCTTGTTCGCAAATTAATTTTTCCAGATAAGTAATTGTGTAGTCTAAATATGTTTTTAAAAATGTAAGATTGCCTGACATATGTGTTATTTTGAAAGGATAGCTAGCAGAAGGGTTGCTGTTGGGATTTATATGTTAATGTTTGAATTAAATTTGCAGTTTGGTGTGTGGCTAATGTACTGGCTTATGTCAAATTTTCCCACAAAGGAATTGTCGGACATTGCCGATTTTTGCATGAACACTTACCTGAGCAAGACAAATTAAAATAATTAGTAATAACCCCATGCCTTGTTAGGCATTATGGATGACAAAGGGAGTCTCTGTGAACTTAGGGACCAGTACATTAGAGTTCACATACAGATTTGTGTCATAATTTTTCTGTTTATATTACGAGATGTGGGAAAATTTAATTGGAAAGTTAGGATTTACTACCTTGTAACCTGTTTGCACTCATTTAATTGTGCTGGCAACACTAGTACAGAATAGTAGTGGTTTTGAACAAAGTCCCTGAGTTCCTTCGAATATAAAAAGACTCCTTATTTGAAATGGAAATTTGCACTAGCCATTGTTTTGTAGTTATGTTCTTAATATATTTCCTGGAGGTTCTTCTTAAGGGTGTAGTAATGTGACAAAAAATTGCAACATTAATTCCACCAAATATCAAAGGAATGTATAGGTGTGGTATATCAGGTACCACTTGGTAATATTTATATACAGTAGCAGTAATGTAGTAATTATGGAAAGGCTTGGGATTTGTTTGCTGTCAGTAGATTACAGTGACTGCATTTGTAAAAGGAAAATGAACATAATGGTTGCTGGTATAATATATTGTTACCAAGAACTGCACACTTGTTGGCATGTTTGGGATCAACTACAACTGCCATATCCAACATCAGTACCTTCTCTTATTTTTTATTATATCCAACAAATGTACAAATTATATAATAAGAGTATGTATCACAACCGTCTCTCTGTGTAATCTACACAAAGGAACTGTTGTGCTATATATACTTTTATGATATAATTTGTGCATTTGTTGGATATAATAAAAAAATAATAAAAGATGCATGGTGCATGTATTAAAATCAGTACCTTCTGAAATAATTTATCATTACCCATAGTTTCCTTAGGTTTTTTTTCTGTCAGGTGCCTTTGCCATAATTCATATTGTGTATGTGATTCATCAGTATTGTGTAACAGTTTTACTTCATCCTCAGCATTGTGGAGGTTTGGGACTAAGTTGCAGTTTGTTAAGATAATAAGTCATGGCCATGATGTCATGTCATACCACTGTTGCTATTCTGTATGTGAATCTAATGGAAGTTTTCAAGTGCTTTATTTAATCCCTGTGTTTAAAATAAATAAGGATAGTTACAGAATGTGGCACATGCATTTTCTTGTGTATCTGAATGTTGTCTTTACGTGTACTCATTAATAAGTTTTGGTTTACCAGTCGGGTATTGTTTGTACCTAAATCATTGTGTGAACTTCTTTTGACAGTGTGTGGTTAAACAGTGCTTCACTTACAAACTTATTTTATGAACTGACATCATGTGGTCTACACGCACGTGCACATGCATGCACAGTGGTTTGTCTCCTGAAAGACAGGAATATGAGGGGGGTCTTTGCAGTTTGTGGTTTAAACTTCTTAACCACTGTTTGTTTGAATTTTGAGTCAAAAATGTGGTGAAAAATAATTTACAGCATAAAACTGTGGGTAAATTAAAGGCTACTGAGAAAATGGAGGCTTGAATGTCACTTTCTAAGCATCTGAAAGAGCTTAAGTATTGCAAGACAAACTGTGGCTGACATATGCAGAGTGAAGAATAGCTCATATTCACTAATCAGGACTACAGCCAAATTGGGACTGCCCACCCCCACATAATCTTGACTTTTGAGGTACTGTAACAACAGAGCAATGTATTTCTGACTGTACAGAATGCTTTGACTACTTTCCTCAGAGATGGTAATCTAATAGGCCTGTGTTAGGTCACTCACTCCGTGCACTTCATATATCCCATATAAAAATTTAAAATAAGTATTGTCATATCTGGGGTTAATGACCAATCTGTTCAGCTGTTTTGCTGTAATTGAATCATGTAGTATTCAAGTGCCAGAATAAGGATCGTATGCAGTAATTCATGTTGGAGATTTGTCTCTATGTGTTTGATTACGATGTGTTGCACTTTTTAGACAGTTCAGAATGTTGTTTGTAACTGCGAATTAATATTGCTATACTTGTGCTCCTATGATAGAGCATTTTATAAGATCAGTTAATTACATCATTGCCTTTTTGCTGTAAAGGTAGTTGATGTTTTACGTTGCCATAATTAGGTTAAGTGAACTTAAAGTTTAAAATGTATAATTAATGCTATTACTTTGTCAAATGAGGTTTATGTGACAGTGGACTTACATCACCAGAAGACATTCATGTCTTATAAGCTTGCTTTTGTCACAATAAATGCATAGTACATTGGTTTTGGTTGCAGGCATGTACACCATGCGGCTGCTGGACAGCAACAATTCAAACAATGCCAGTAGTGTGGGAAGCATGGCAACAGCCATCCACCCATCGGAGGAACGCATGGATGCATCAAGTGATAGTGCAGTAAGCTCAATGGGCTCAGAGCGTGTTCCCTCATTGTCCGATGGGGAATGGATGGAGACTGGCTCAGATTCCGGCCACACAACGGGGGATCACTATGCAATGGATTACCATGCCAGGTGTGGGCCTGAACATTTAGCTATAAACAGAATATGACAGTATATCAAATTGTGTTATTTTCAAAATGGACTTTCATTGTATGTTTAGGGAGCATACTGGCACAAATGTCCGTTTTAGTTCCAGACGTCTAGTTCCATAGTTTCAATGTTTCATTTTGAATTTGTCATTGAAAACTGACTGTCATGATGTATTACATAGATGTGAAAATGTGAACAGTAACCATCTGAATATTCACTTTCATTGCCTTTGTGCTGTACCATATAATTTTAAAGTCAGAATTTGTTTTGTAAACTGTAGTTTTGCTCTGCTCACTAAGAAGCACTTTGATATCAGAAGACTTTTCCCATAGACCAAAAGAGATAGGTTCTGTGGAATTATAAGAAGGGAATTATTAGTTAAGCAAAGTCAAATAGAGAAGCAAGTGGCTTCTTGTTTAACGCATGATAAAGCCAAACACTGGAACATTTTCACTGTCCTAGAAATATGTCAGGTGTTTTGCATTGAAGGCACATTCAGACTTTATAGGTTTATTTGAACATTAAGATAATTCAGGTAAGATTAACTGAAGTTTACATTTTTCTGTATTTCAGTAATATCATTGTTATTTGTTTCTGTCATAGCAAATACAGGCCATATGACTACAGCTACTCAGGTCGCCAGCACACAAGTGCTGGAGTGGGCTCATCGGATGCTTCACATCGAATGCCTCCCATGGCGCAGAAGAAACACCACATGTTTGGCAAGCGTTGCTTCCAAGAACAAAGCTCAGGTAAAGCTCGTGTCTTGAGATGCTTGGTTATGAAATTCAGTTCACATTCTGACAGAATGTTTGCTTGTACTGCTTTCTGCTTAACAAAGTCACATTACATTAAAAAATATTAGAATTTAAGGTCATAGAAACCGTATATACAGGACAGTTATAACTTACTGGGTCAAGAACCTAATTTGCAACTTCTGTACAAAGGGTCTGTTTATTTCATCAACTCTGCAGTCTTCTGTGTAAAAGTAATGCATTATTACAGTGCTTTTTAAGTGGCCTACTGATGTTAAGCTTAAGGAGTCCCATGCTGTTCCTTATAGGCCAAGCCATCATGAAATTAGACACACAAAAATGGCAGTATCTGTGCTTTGTGACATTTGAGAATGTGTGTGGTATTTTACAGAATTCTGAAATTCTGTTTTTAAAATTTAAAAAGTTTATTGTTCCTTATGAAAACATTCTGAAGTCTTTAACATGTTATACAACTTTTATGTAATGTTACATGTTTTTTTTATTCTTTTGTATATTGTGAAACATAAAAATTGCTACAAATTGAGGAGGATATTTAGGCTGTAGCTGTCATCTAGCAAAATGAGTTTCAATCACCACAGTTCATACTGAAAGTACTTTCACAGAAGAACTTTGACACATGATCTTAGTTGTAAAATTCCATATGAAAGAAGAAGTGATAGTGTTGTCCACATTTCACCAGGACAGAGTTTGAGCACAGAAGTCATCTGCAAAAATGACATCACTTTTTTTAGGGCTTGAAGCTTTTATGTTAAATAAATGCGCTAAAATGCTCACAGGAAAGCAGCTCTAGGTTGAATGAAAACCCAACGTTTTGGAGACATTTGTATCTCCATCTTCAGGGTCATCCCTCCAAGAGATGCATAGTTACGTGTGTGGACAAGAAGCTCAGCTAGCATGATGTCAGTATTAGTTTTTGAGGGGAATAAGCAGCTTTGTACTTGATCTTCCTTCAACCATGTGACAGTGGACTTATACAGACAGGCAACAAGATAGTGTAGGTTAATAGAAGAGTGGGACTTGCAGAAACTACTGCTGTAGGTTCAAAACCTAAAATGTGCAAAAATCATTGCTGTGTGTTCGAAACATAAAATGTGTGGAAATTGCTGCTGTGTGCTCAAAACCTGAAACAGCCCTCTATTTAGCTATGTTTTGTAGCATACAGTAGAGGTTACAGTTAATACTGTTAGATCAGTAAGTAGGGGGAATCTGTCATATAAATCTGTTCTGTTATAACATCCAACCGTATTCATTTATCGTATTTCACATTACATGTTTTCAGAATGTCATCCTATGTCCAATGAAGGCCAAGTATGTGGAAACAAACAACATACATCGGCATCCTCTCCAAATTATGTTAATGTAAAATGTTTTACAGATGCTGTTGTAAATATTTGAAGTGTAGTGTTTGACCTCATGTGATTTTTCATCAGGAGGTTCATCACTGGGTAGCCATGGAACAACGCCTGGTCTTCCTGCAACACCCATCAAGTATGAGTATGGAGAGCCTGGTGCAGGAGCTGTTGCTCCAGGAAATGCATTCACTGGAGCTGTTGAAGGTGCAGTGGGGCCCAAACCACCTGAGATGAAGTACAGTTGTAGTTTGGAATTTGCTCGACACCACTCAGGTACAGTACACAGTACATGCAGATCAGGCTACATACTGAACATATGTGACGGTGGGTGTTTCAGGGACAGGAACATAAGTCGTTAAATTTTAAAAGTTCGTTTAATAGAAATGATGTTAAACTGTTGCGGCTACAGCAGGAACATGATAACTCCACCTCTGTATTTGTGTCATTGCAGGCTAGTAACAGTTTGTTAAAATGTTTAAAGATGCTTAAAAGTTTAAAAGTATTATTTATTTCAGTCATTCTGTCTGATATCATGATTAATTTCTTCAGTTGTATGTATCTTCAGGATGTTATTTCTACTTTGTATTTTCCTGAATTAAAATACAGCATTTTGATCTTTCAAACATATGAGCAGGACTTAACTTCAGCATTTCATTAATTTTTTTTGTGCTGGCTTAAACAGTAATAATTTATTGTCTTAACAAACTGTTTCATTAATGAAAGTTTACAAAAAACAGTGAGTGACAAGTTTAATGAGTATATAAATCATAACATTAAACACAGCATAAAAAGAGTTTTTAAGGGACAGAATGTCATACATAAATAAATGTACACAGTTACAGAAGAACAGTGCATGTATGGTGCAGGTATAAGTGTGTGCAAGTGCAATAGGTCTGGATTAAAACAAAATGTATTGGAGGTACTATCATAACATTGAGTGTTGAAATTTTAAATGTGTATATTTGCAACACATTTTAACTTCAGTTTAACATTGTCACTGCGTGAGTATTTTAAGCTGTTACTCGACATTGCACAAGCCCAGTAAATTACTGACAAACTACAGAATAGTGTGTAATCCAAAGGAATGTATATTAAATAATATTAATAGTATTACATAATGTGAATAATGAGAAACATATGTAAGTTAAAAGTAGAATGTGAATGAACTGTCACACTGAGGATGTCAAACTTACATGTTGCAACATGTTTGTCAGTGAAGCAAATGGCAGTAGTGTGAATGACAGTTGGGTAAAAATAAATTATTAACAACAGTAATATGAAGAGATTTTCTTTGATAGCTTAGACTTCTTCATGCTTGCTCTGTAAGGACATTTTACAGATTTCTTTGGCAATAAGTCACAGAAAAAAATGAGTATAATATGTCAGAACTAATTTGTTCCAGATGTGAGACCTGTTCTTGAACACATTCAACACAACCATTCATACAATCTTCCTCCTGAGAGCACTGGTGCCATGCAGCGACCTGTCACAAGAGACAAGCAGAAAGGTGTGTACAGAGGATGTTCATTAAGTAAGGTTTCCTAGATTATTAGAATAGAATAAAAAGTCATTAAAACATTAAATGTAACTCATTAATTCCATTGACATATCAGTATTTGTTACATACTCTCCAAGCACATTAATATACTTGTCCCATCTTGGCACAGGTGTAAAAATACCGTTGTGTTAGAAGTCAGAGTGTGCAGCATTTAGAGTTCACATCAAGTGTTGCTGAAGATAGGTCTTCTGGTATGCAGTGATGTATCTCTGGGCAGGTAGTTCCCATTGTTTCAAAGGATTGTATTCCCCCCTCTTTTTTTTTTAAGGGTAAAACAGTTCTTGACTTGTGTGTCCTTGAATATGAAAGCACTACAGTCCATGGAAACATCAGCAACCACTTGCCCAATGACACAGTGTTTACATGCTAGAAGATGCAGATCTTCAATGTTAGTAGTAGCCTTTGATGATATGGGGGAAGAGCTTAAGGGCATTTCTGAGTCTTAGCAATTTTGTCCAGTTATGATTCATAATGTTGGGGCATTGGCATATTAATACATTTTGAATTGAAATTTTGATGAAGTGCCTACCAAATGTAGTCCAAGTCACATAGTTTTGGCCTCACATGTTAATGCAAAAAATGTGGCTGCCATTTGTGTTGTAGAAAACTGTCATTATTTGTGTTTTTTAAAGAATGAATTAGAATTCATTCACTTTGCCTTCTGTGTTTTGAAGCATTATTTTATGGATTTATTTCTCTGATACATGTCACAATATTAAAATGTCTATCTTTTAGACATTTTTTTTCTTTTTATAGGATGTACAGTTGGGTCATTGTCATAAAGATTAAAATATAAAGGATTGTGATTTGCTGCTGTGTTGTATGGGTGTTAAACTTGGTCTCTATCTTGTTAAGAGAACATCATAGACTGAGGGTGTTGGGAAACAGAGTGGTGAGGAGGATATTTGGGCCTAAGAGGGAAGAAGTAACAGTAGGTTGGAGAAAACTGTGTAATGAGGAACTTCACACCGCACCAAATTGTAGGGTGCTAAGTCAAGGAGGAATTGGTGGATGTGGCATGTGACATGCACACAGGACAAGGGAAATACAAGCAGTAACCACTTGGAAAAGCTAGGCATAGATGGGAGGATAATATTAAAATAAGTCTTAAGGCTGTATGCTGGCAGGGTTCGGACCAGTGGCAAATCCCGATCTGAAGGTCAGGTTTAGCGGAAGATTACACATTGCCTTGCATTTACTCTTCCACTAGACCTGCTGTTCAGAACAAGATTTGTCACTGATGTGAGCTGGATTTATCTGGCTATAGATGGGGTCTGTGAACCTAGTAATGAATCCTGTTTTCATAAAATACAGAGAATTTCTTGACTGCTTGTGGACCTATTGGCTTCTAAAGGAGAACCTTTCTCCAGGAATTAGTTATAGAATTGACAGTGATGCACATGTTTGGTATTAATTTGTATTGTCATTTTCTGCAGGAAGAAAATCAGAGGAGGAGCATTTGAATAGAGATGAAAAGCGTGCGCGATCAATGAATATACCAATGAATGTGACTGACATAATTAACCTTCCCATGGACGAATTTAATGAAAGATTATCCAAATATGACTTAAGTGAGGCACAGCTTTCACTTATCAGAGACATCAGGCGACGGGGGAAAAACAAGGTATCTTACAAGTTTTGATTCGTATAATATGAACCAAGAGGATGCACTATTTAATAGTTAATTTATTTCAATAGTAAGCCTCTACATGTCTCGAGCAGGCTTGCTGCTCATCATCTGGAGGATCAACTCTGTATAAACAGCAACTGGTATAGTCATGCATTGTGTTGACTGGCTGCTGCCTGAAATAAATTAACTAGTAAATAGTGCACCCATTTGGTTCATATTGTACAGGTGTATCATGATGCACAGTCAACAAAACATAAATTTTTTATTCAATTAGAGTTAACACTTATATGAATATAATATATTTTACAATTAGTTTCTGATTATGGTACACCTAACTGCATTGTTAACTGGAATATAAAAATAGTTTTGTCTCTTACCAAAGAACATTGTAGTTGAAACAGGGTGGCCTGTGTCTGCTCCAGGATAGAATTGCAAAATGAATGTATGGAATTTTAATATTGTAGTAAATTAACGAATATGGTGCAATGTAGACAAACATTAAATCCTTTGACTACTCTGATTTGTAGATTGCAGGTTTGATTTCTGATGGACTCATTGAGATTTTTCATTGACTTAATCCTTCTGGCTGCACTGTGGCACTTGGCTGAACTCATTGTCTGATAGAAGTGGGTACCAGGGATATCTCCTGGGGGTGAGGGCAGCCAGTGCATTGGGTTGACAACATTGCCATTTTCTTGTGCCAGTTGTCTAGAAATCCTGAGAGCCTCATCTTCCTGGAGCCCTGAGGGCCTGTTGAGGCTTGTATAGGGATAACCTTACCTTTGTCTGTTACCCTGGTTGTGGCAATATATCAAAACCCTATTGGGTTATAAAATATGTTATCAGTAGATTTTTTTACTTTTGACCTGGCTTATTGGTTGTTTGGAAAACTATAATTTGTTAGGATAGGAATGTACATGGTCTTAAGGGAACCTGTCTTGTATAACACTCTTCTACAGTGGGTTGAAGGCAGGGGTGGGGGGACCTTTGTGATCCCTATTAATATAATTCTTCCATAAATATTTTTAAACAAGGTGGCTGCACAGAACTGCCGCAAACGAAAGCTGGACCAGATCTTGACTCTAGCTGATGAAGTGAAGGAGATGAGGGATCGAAAGAGCCGTCTAATCCGGGAGAGAGACTTCAGGTTGGCAGAGATACAACGAGCCAAGGAGAAATTCAGCCAACTTTATAGACATGTCTTCCAGGTAAGTTTAGTTGACCAAGCACCTATCAGTAACATAGGAATGTTTGCATCAGTTGTGAGAAGACTGCTTGAGCACATACAGTTTAGCTGAAGCAGAAATCTGAAATGTGGAACAGAACACAAAAATGTGCTTGTTATTGTTGAACTTTAAATTTTCGTATTGAGTCTATCAAGGTTTTTAGAACAGATGTTAAAAGAAACATGATATACATGCTCTGTAAGAATGGCCTAATCAACAATGTATGTGGTGTAGGAAATTTCGGAAAAATTTGGCTTGCACACGGGTACCATGATATTCAGTGCACAAAAGGAAATTGAATAAGGATATGTATAATTATATGTATAATTTTATCTCTCTGTTTTTCTGTATGTTTGTACAATAAGAAATATAGACTGCTGATAGTAATAGGAAAAATGTAAAAAAAAAAATATATATATATATATATATTCAGTGCACTGTGTACACTAGTATGTCGCCATTTTTAGCACATTTTTACAAAGCAAGTTACTTATGTAATGTATATCTGCAAGTCATTGACTTGTAATTTTTTAAAACTGTGTTGGTGTTCTATCTGGGCTTTGCCACGAAAAGGGTTAAAGGGCACTTTCTCATTGCAAATGTCTCCACAAGCAGCGTAATACTGTGTCACAAGAGCCCACATGCTAGGGGTTGGGCAGGCCTGCCCCAGGAATTCTGAGCCACATGGCAGATCTCTGTGGTCATAATTGTTTCATAACACACATTTTTGTCAGAAACTGTTATGTTATTTTCTGATCCAGTTGAGGAATTAAAAAAACCAGGGATCATGACTTTTGACCTTTGGTACTTTTGGGCCAGATTCAGATGTGAACTTCATAACGTGGGCCACTGGTGTAGGATATCTTGATAACAAAATCATTAGGAGTTTATTGCAAGTGAAATGAGAGATGATAAGGTAGCAGGATGCAGCTGTATGTTTATTTTACAAGTGTAGAAAGTTACACTCTCATTTATTTCAAACATACTATTATAGAAAAATGTTCACCTCAGTTCTAGTTTATAAAATCATTGCACTCATTCATAATACTGTTTAGGTGGATTACTGAGGTTGGGGACCCTGGCTGGTAAATGTGTGGTTTGAAACTTGAAAGAGGAGTGCATATCACAGCATGGATGTTTTCATCAGGAAGCCAGGAATATTATTGGGTGTGTGTGTGTGTGTGTGTGCGTGCGTGAGTGTGTTGATTCCAGACAAAAAAATGCTTGTTTGCAAATGAAGTGCTGCCAAGTGCTATTAACGTTTTTGTTGTGAACAGTTTTGTGGCTTCTGAAACTTTCATTTGGTAAAATGACCTGTTGTTTTATAATTCGTGTGTCTTCATTTGCATCTGCAGTAGAGCCTGATTACTGCTGCTGGAAAAAGGATTTTCAAACATTTGAATTTTATTTGTTCTCTTGTGAAAAACTTCAAACCTTGAAGGAAATTTATTTTGGGGTAGTGGAATGTTGCCAACAAAACTGTACTTTAGTGTCGGCAAGAGACTGTGAAGTGGCAAAGGCCTTCACATCCCAAAACATGTCATGCAGTAATTTAACTTTTCCTTGAAATTTCATACTGAGTTCATGTATATAAATGTCATGTTTGCAGTAAATTTTAAAGGCATGACCCATTTCTTATCACATTACTGTGGTATAGTTTTACCCTCTCCATCATGGTTGCATCTGTTCAGGTCTGAATTAAAAAAAAATTGCTTAACACTGCACTTCCACTCTCACTGCCAGTTATCAGACAACTTGGCCACATCCTGATCTTACTTCTTCTAGAAAATGTTGGAACTGACAGTGGTTCCAGCCCTTGCATAAAATGTGGTTTGCTGTTAAAATCGGTATTAATAATTTCTTTCAGTTCCAATAAAAAAAGTTACAGCACAGTGTATCCTGATGAATGATGTTGTGAAACATGATCAGATTGCCAGAGCTCTTCTTCATAATTTCCTTGCAGATTTGTCCAGCTGCACTATTATTAGAGCCATACATATTTCTGCTACCATCATTTGTCACTTTTGTACATTGTTTTGTGCCAGGTTTCTTTTACTTTGAAGAACAGATCTTTGTCAGTTGTCGTGAAAGTCATTCTCCATTAAACCATCAACTCATGAACATGAAAGTCTCAATGACATAAATAAACTGTCTTATTCTGTATGTACACTGCTCGCAGTGTCGTTACTTTTACTCATCACAAATGCATAACAGTCAAATGACTTTGCCTGTAATTTGAGTTGCTTAAATAAATTTGTTTCCCTTTCGTCTAAACACCTCATACGTACAAGTTCAGGCAGAGAGATTAACATCTTTAAAATTCTGCTTGCTATCTGGGCACCCCATCAGCTGCAGTTATTGAAACCTTGTTTTACAAATTCACAGCTTGTAAAGGGCTGTGTTACTCTTGCAGTGGACTTTGTATTTTTATTTATTTTTACCTTATTTTGTTCCCCCCCCCTCCCCCATTTTTTGGTTTATGAATTAAAATTTATCAGCCAAAATCAGGTGTCTACAGGCAGCATGAAATGGAAGTTTGGACTGCTGGCTTCAGATTTCAAACTCCTGACTTGCAACATTACAAAGAAACTGTTCATTTTTATTTTACTTTGTTCCCCACCCCCATTTTTTGGGTTTATGAATTCAGATTTCTCAGCCAATGTCAGGAGTCTCTGGGCAGCATGAAGTAGAAGTTCAGACTGCATAATGCTGCTGGCTGCAGATTTCAAAAACCTGATTTGGAATGTTGCAAAGAAACCTTTCATTGGCAAAAGTGCTCTGACTTGTATGTATTCAGATGTGAGAAATAACAGTGGCATTACTACTGAATTGTGTGTCATTCTGCAGCATCTGCGAGATCCTGATGGAAACCAGTACTCCCCGTATGAATATAGCCTACAGCAATCTGCAGACGGAAGTGTTCTTCTGGTGCCCCGCACTAATTCCTCAGCCATGCTAGAACCGGAATTAACTCGGCAGAAGCACAAAGAACACGATCCCCATCATAAAGAGTGATTCAGAATATTTGGATGAACAGTCCTACTCAACATTGTAAGAACAGCTCAACTTTTTAAAGTTAAAATTTAATTTAGAGAGTTTGTATCACATCAATCAGAAACATGTTTTATACAGACTGTTTTATGGCACGAGTTTTAAACATTTGGTTTGAAAGCTGATAAATATGTCTAACACAAAGGGTGTAAAATTTCAATTAATCAGAGGATGGACATCAAGTATGTTCCATTTTTGATACCTCCAGAATCCAGTAATTTTTTACTGTTTTTTAAAGTTTTTTTTTTTTTTAATTTGTATTATTTTCTATATACTGAGATCTCTTAAACCTAATTGAACTCCAGAAGATTTTACAAGGTACCTATATTATGCATTTTAGTTTTACATGTTGTTTGTGATCTTAGTGAAATAGAAATTACAACAAAAGACTGCATAGATAATTAACAAGAAAGGGATGTATATTTTATTGATAGAGTTCATGTAAAACTCTTTGCTGATGCACTTCATCTGTGTTTCATTAAACTTGTAAAGCATATATTGATAGAGGTTCATGTCATCTGGAATGTGCTGTTATGTCATGTGGTCACTGTTTACCAGTCAGTAAGCTGTCACATCCCTGAAACATGAATCTTCATCATCAACACTGTGAGAACCTCAAATGTTGCTTCTGTTGATAGCTTTGGCATTCATAATGTCAAAGCTATCTATATTTATGTTCATAATTGTTCCACTTTTTCACACAGTTTCTTTATGTTCTTTCCACGTGTAAGATGGTAAGTGTTCATGTAAGGGTGATTGACATTTGCTAATGGGAATTTTAAAATATTGCCCTTGTAATGTCATATTTTAATTTATTACCAGTACCAATTGCTTGCAAGTGTAATGAACACCATATCATTGCTTCCTACTGCTTGCACTTTTACTCTGTTTTTTTCCTTCTTCTTCTTCTTCTTCTTCTTCTTCATCTTCTTCTTCTTCTTCTTTCCGTCCTTCATATACTGCCGATTGAGCTGGGAGATGTGTAACATACATTTTGCCTTGATAATGAATTTCTTGCTGCATCCTGATGGTAGTACTTGTGAACTGTGAATACTTAACACTTGAATGTAAGCATTTTTGTCATTTTCTTTCCCTTTACCGTCATTAAGAAACAGGTACAGGTGGGCCACAATTAATACTGAAGGCTGCAGCAATAGCAGTTAATGACGATGTGTAATGATGAAGATAAGCATGAGTATGGTGCTTGAACAGTTTAAGCATATTCTGGGGCACAGCCTGTTCACTTTCCTGGTAACTTGTTCCCCTTTGAAGGCAATCTGTTGGTCTGTTAAGATGGTAGGAGGCAAGTGAAAAGGATGTTGCAATGTAAACAATACAAGGGGAAGTAAATTAAGTTGTGACTATTATTCATAAAAATTCTGAATACAAAGTAAGAAGAGTGTATCCTTAGCATAGAATGTGGGCCATCTTATAGTCCACTGGATTGAGGGAGTGCACACCAAAGCAAGATTTAAGTATGTCATGCAAAAAATACTGTTTTGTTCGTGATTTACATATTGGGTGTGGTGGTTACACATTCAAAACAATTGCATGGCTAAATATGGTAATTCCACTAGAAACAAAACCACTGGCTGAAAATGCTTTGTACGAAGCTTGCATGTGAGTACGAAGCATACATTTTTGTTTTATTTATGTGGACATAAGTGCATTTGCTGTATGTTATGATTATGCTGTGATATTGTACTCTGTTGCAGAGTTGGCTTTGTGGCAAATTGGTTTACAAGAAGAATTTCTTTGGTTGGAAATGAAACATGAAGGAAGGTGAAACTGTCACTGCTCTAAGTGATGGTATTTGTCAAGATAGAACTTTAATATTATCAGGTTGTGATTTTCTCTTCAATAGGAAATTGGGCATTACAAATACAGAACATACAATGCCAACATGCACAGCATGTTTTCACATTGGTTGACAAGATATGAATATATGCATTCAGAAGTGCATAATCACCACATGCAGAGCTGACAGTCGGTTCTGTCCTAACTGGCGTGTATATATATATGAGGTTCTTAAGCCGTACATGAGCAGCATAGGTTACAAAGTAATGCTAGCATGTTCCATTTTGTACAACATGAAAGACACATATTAAGTGTGGTTAAATGCAGCCATTTCTGAACTATCTACAGTGTGTGTTGTTGCCAGTAAGCTGCATGTCAGTATGCCTTGTGACTGCACTTACCCATCAAGTCCTTAAAGTGAATTGTGGAACATATTTTGTTTTTAAAATTGCAGGATTGTTTTTCAGTTTATTGCTTTTGAAATAAAGACAAGTGATTGTTGTATAAATGGAAACAAATTGTGAATATACAAATATTTTTGTAATGCAGAGGAAGATTATTACAGGCGAAGCTGACTGCAGTTTTATGTATATATTGAGGTAGCTAATTTTTTTAAGTAAAATAATAGATAACTTTTTTCAGGGTGGTAGACATTTCAGTTTTATGTGGCAAGGGCTGTATTATATTGGTAGTTTATTTCTAAGAAGTAACACCAACTATATGTTCAAGATTACTTGAAGTGGAGGTACAGAAGTTTTCAGAGAGTTATAATCATACTATTTTATATAATTGTCTATTACTTTGGCCATCTTTAACTATGTCATATTAATAGCCACACTTATTTTGAACAGATGGTCTGTCTCATCTACAAAGAATATGTATTAGACATGTCACGAGTGACAAAACCAAACAAAAGTTTATATTTGAAAACTCAACCTTCCTTAAACTTTTGGTCAATTAAAATTTAAAATATACTAATTTCATTTGCTGAATATTGTAGTTAAAAACCTGGAATCATTAATTTTGGCCTGGGTTGAAGTCAAGAGCGTGTTCATGTGATCAGGCAACTGAACATATTGTTCGTTGAGGAGACAGTTCTCTGGGTCTGGATATCCTTGCATCATTTTCTCTGTGGGCTTTCTTTTTCTGTTAAATACTTCTCTCAAATAAATCAAATGAGGTAATGCAGTAAACAGAGACTTACATGTGATTGGCTACGGACTGTATAAGAATTTAATTCATGTCTAGAGGAGGAAATTGTATGTTCAGATCCAGTTGATGCAGTTGTACAAGTAACATTAAGCTGCCCATATCTTGGTTGTGATGATGAACTTTAAAAATTATGTGTGTTAGTTGCCACACCAGTGCAGAATCAGCTGTAATTAGTGTGTAAGCCATACCATTTATCATCGCAGGGCACTTGGAAGTACTGTGTGGCTATGATATGGAGGTAGGTTTCATCATGTTGGGTACAAAATCCTGTATTCTTAACAAAACAGTGAAAATTATTTTCTTCCCCTAATTTATTTACCCATTCAAGGAAATGGAATATGGGTTTATACTAAATTATAAGAAAGTATGCAGCTGCTTGAGATGTACAGCACGTGTAATGCATTAAGCAACATAGTACACATAAACACCCCCAGAACTGTTGCCTGTAAATGCTTGAGCGTTACCTTCCTGAGCACCACCCTGGTGCACCATTCAACATGCAGTCTTATTAGGCCTAGCACCTCTCTTCTCTTCTCTCCTCTTCTTTCCTCTCCTCTTCTCTTCTCTCCTCTCCTCTTTCTTCTCTTCTCTCCTCTCTTCTCCTCTCCTATCCTTTGCTCTTTTCTTCTCTTCTCTTTTATATCAGTACCAATACCTATTAAGTCAAAATTGAACTGTCTTCACCACAGTAGTGAGGGATTCAAATCCGTTCAGTCTAGGTGGCAAAAGTTAATGACCAGAGGGTCATTAAAATAAAAATGAACATAATTTGATGAAAATTTTAATTTTTTTTTTAATTCCTTACAGATGCAATGTATTATAGTGTGATTATTTTTCTCTGTAAACATATTATCAGAGCCCACATATTTTACATTGTTCTGCCTGTCTTTTGAATAAAACAGATTTCCACCATACTGTCTTGTTTGTTTTGTATTAACCCTTAGCTTCTGTAACACAAAGGACATAACTTTTGTTCCACTTTTCACATCATGTTAAGAATACTTTTCATAATCATTCCCATGACTCCTTACACTCTTAAAACTTTGTTCTGGTTATATTAAACCTTGATGCCTCTGCAGATATGGATAATTGTATGCAACCCTCTTTTATAAATGTGCTCAAAACATAAAGTTAATTTTAATTCAGAATTATCATGTTTGTAGCACTAGACCAAGCGTGAAACTGCTAAGCAGTCATTCAGTCTGCTAGGTGGCAGGGTGACCCTTCAGAATTGCTAGCCAATGCTGTAGGTGATGTACGTGGGCTAGGTGATGCTGTAGGTTACCCACCAGATGGACTAAGCTACCCTATAAGTTACTCTACAGATGGGCTAGACAATTCTGTAGGTGACCTTCAAGAAAGGCTAGGTGATGTTCTAGACGTCCCTCCATGACAGCTAGGTGATGCTCCAGAATGGTTAGACAACCCTCCAGAATTGCTAGGTGACCCCACAGAATGGCTATACAGCCCTCCAGGATGGTTATGCTGTGTGTTCTGCATGTGTTGCAGTTGATGTTTCTCTCTCTTCTGGGTTTGGTTTCAGGATGGTTTTTCTAATTTGATTCAAGTATGGGAAGTAGTGGTTACTGTGCTTTTGATCTTTCATGAGGCTCGTCTGCTGTTGTTGATACAGGCCTTTGAAGGAACTGAGATTGCTTGTTGGCACCAGATTTCTTTGATTCCTTATTTTCTTTAACTTGGGGCCGACAAACTTAAAAGGGGTTTAGCAACATTTATAGTATGTATTACAAGTATGCACTTAGGTAAGGTGTGGAGATTTAAACTTGGTAATAATGTTAATAAATAATTGCTTATAACCCATTACTGTCTTAAATACAATGGGAAAGGTGGGAGGGGAGGGGTCATTATAATATGTTTGAACTCAAACCCATTGAACAGATTTTTATGAAACTGGGCATTGCTCTCAGTGTATCTAATTACACTTTTTAACTGTTGAAATAATGCAGCATTGAATGGTAAAATGGTGTGTTAATGATGAAGTAAAAAGAATTTTAGAAGAAGCACTCTTGGGCTATGGGAAATCATGTTCAGGCATGTCTCTGGAGGGACTGAAGTTAGTTGCAGAAACCCTCAGTCATATTGGTCATTGTCTAGATTCATGATCTGCCAAATGTGAAACAGGAGGACAGGCTAACTGCACGATATCAGCATTAGTGAAATTCACTGTTGGGATGTACATCTGGCAAATGTTATTTACTTAATTTCAGGACAGTATGATCATTGGCATTAAATTCAAATTAGAATGAATCATTTGTCTCAAAAACAGGATATAATACAAGAAATCGGTACATGATGTGAAGTACAGCACTGGTTAAGATGGTCTGTAATGGTAAATAATGTTTGCATATCAAAATACAAGACATATAATTTTAGAGCATGTGCAATGTGATGTCTGTTGATTAACTTCACAGTAGCAGATTTGTAACTAATAAATGACTGCCAAAACCACCAGTTTAGTGCACAAACAAGCATATATGACCACTTATTCACCTGGTGCATTAGGTATCTCAGAATTTCATTGGTGGTATGTCTGTGCAAAAACACAAGCCTCTTCTCCAGGATTTATAGTGCTGCACTTATCATTGAAAAATGGTTGAATTTCAAACAATACAAATTTATTATCTATGGATACTGTCTCTAGATATACTGAACCAAAATACTTTGCCTGGTCACTGTGTTGCTACATTCCATTATCCATAAAGTTTAATGCAATGGAGTTGGCACATTTAAAAGATATCATACAAACGCTCTGTACTTCTTCATAATTGTTGACCATGATATCGATGGCAGGAGGTTGTGGCATGTAGTGCACAAGTACAGTATGTGCTGTTGTTTTAGTTTTCCAAGTCAATTGTTCATGTATTTTATGTCATATATGCACTGTGCCCCAACCGTCATGTCCTCTTGATATGATTTTCACTGGTGAAGAGAAGCCAGCAAATTGTGAATTTTCTCATTATGCAGTTTTTAAGAGCCTCCTGTTACTTACATTGAAGTCCATGTGTCCTCATTACCCTGTTGAAATATCCCTAATTTATCCAAATAATGAGGGAGGATAAGATGGATCTGTTAGACAGGGCTAGCCAAAACCACTTGGCAAATTAGGCAATCACTTAGGTTGGCAGAATTTAGGGGTGAAAAGCCAGAAAGTCGCATTAAAATACTGTAACAACCGCACCCCATGGAACTGACGTGAATGTATGTTTTTGTGATAATGTTATATTCTAAAAGTGCACAGTAAAAGGAGACAAGGTTTATCAATGGGAAACACAGCAAGCCTATGCTTTTCAATTGAGACATCCCTGTTGTGTTGGAAATGCTACACATGATCACTCTCAACATGGCCACATAGCAAGAAATTCACATTGTTACTCCTGCATAAAATACTAAGTGAAATAGCTCATTGACACAGAAATAACCACAAGAAGCACCCCAGCGTGATCATCCATACTATAATAATACACAGTGACTAACCAACGTTCTAAAATGTGCTGCTGCCCGCTACAATCAGAATACTTTCACCCCCAGGCATACTCTATATCCTACAAGAGGAATTTTGCCTTCATCTAGAAGCAAAAGTGATATTCTATTTGAACATAACCCACTTCCTTCCTCTTCATATAAGAACATTTATGCATAGACACATATGATTACAAACTACTTCCAAATGAATGCAACCAATTCTGCAGCAAGTTAATAGTGACCATGTGGAAGATATTTTGTGTTTCGAGAGAAACTTCTCCACCACCTCTTAATAAGAAATCACACAGAAGACAATTTGCCGAGAAAAACCTCACCATCATATTTTAATAAGGGAGAATCCCAACCACTGCATAACCACCCTGTCAGTTTTACTTTATCTGTTTTTTAATATGTTTTAATGTCCATTAACACATTTGAAATTTTAATCCTAAGGTTTTTTTATGTGACATACATAATTATTTTAACCAAACTTGTAATATGAGATCTCATAGATTGAAAGCATGTGCAATTGTACACTACACCTACTCAAAGATCGGCCTGAAGGTGGCCTTGTAATTAGGCTGAAACATGTAGCTGAATTATAACCTAATATAATCTAATAAATATAAAGTTGTGTATGATTATATCATATATATTTATATTATAATTTTAAACCTATGCTTTGCCTAGGGCAGCAAAAACCTTGAGCTGGCTCTGCTGTTAATAATTATGGGATGTGAGAGTTTGAACTGGATTCGTACAGCATGTGGGTCCTTAGAAGGTGGTTTCTTGTGTGACTTACTTCGTCCAGGACTGTGCTACATTGGTTATGCTATTATAGAAGCTTAAATAAGTTAAATCCTCCTAATTTTGTCTAATACTGTAGTATTGTCCTTATTACATTGTGTGTGTGTGTGTGGTGTGTGTGTGTGTGGTGTGTGTGGTGTGTGTGTGTGTGTGTGTGTGTGGTGTGTGTGT